>Ga0307517_10015041_pt1 | contig 10314 bp, 3 predicted proteins | sample 23_EM_MG_FD_194515 | JGI IMG/M metagenome (GOLD analysis project Ga0307517, IMG submission 194515) | Populus trichocarpa ectomycorrhiza microbial communities from riparian zone in the Pacific Northwest, United States - 23_EM | ecosystem: Host-associated > Plants > Roots > Unclassified | place...
ATTTTGAAATATAAATGGTACCTAATCATTGTTTTTTTTATAAAGTTATTGCATTTTAATTATTTATCATAACTACATTTACTTTAATGATTTTGTCTATTAATGAATAATTTTCCTTTTTCCTTTAATTACTTTCACATTAACAACATATATATTAGAAAATCTTTCTCTATATATTGACTGTAGAGCTTAAACTTGACGAAAAGAGAGAAAAATCCTTCTTTACCAGCTATCCTATCATTTTAAGTTCTGAATACGTGTACTCCGACAATTTGCCAGCACTAATTATATGCTTCTAGAAATGTGAGAGGTGGTCCTACGCTCACATGGAGAAGCATGATACTTTGCTCTACGGGGTCCGCAATGCCCTTTTTCCTCTGCAAGTAAATGTTATCTTCAAATTAATCGATCACATAAATGTTATATTTATGTCCCACATAATGCAACCACTGAAGAGAAGGCCCACGAATCCACACTTTTTTTCTTGCACCATGGACCATCATGATTCAGTTCGCACGGTAATAGTTGTTTTTAAAAATATTTTTAATTTAAAAATATATTAAAATAATATTTTTTAAAAAATTATTTTTAATATTAACATATAAAATGATCCGAAAATATTTAAAAAATATTAATTTAAAATAAAAAAATAAAAAATTTTAATTTTTTTCAAAAATATTTTTGAAACACAAAAATAAACAAAATTTTAAATTAAATTAATGATTTCTGTCTTCTTCTTCTTCTTCTTCTTCTTCTTCTTCTTCTTCTTTTTGTAATAAAGAAAATAAAGGCAATCTCGATGCATTGAAACTATATTTCAGTGCATGAATGTGCTCGGCTCATCATTTCTCCTGGGAACCCTTGTTTGCGTGTTAATCTAGATGCATTCATAGCTAGTTGAATCATCATCGAAAAACACATTCGATTAACAACCCTCTTAAGTGAAATAATTAGCTCCCTTGATCACCAGAGTTTCAACCTAGAGTTAGATTATAAGAAACAGTTTAGTCGGTTCAAAGAACCGAATTTAAGTATAATACACAAACGTTTGGTAAAAACATGTTTGTTTTTATATTTTAAAAGTGTTTTTGAAGAAATTTAAAATTTTTTATTTTTTTCTTTACTTTAAATTAATATATTTTTAGATCATTTTGATGTGCTGATGTCAAAAATAATTTTTAAAAAATAAAAAAATTATTTTGATATATTTTCGAATGAAAAATACTTTAAAGAACAATCACAACCATACTTTCAAAGCATTAAAAACTTGCGACTAAGCTATATAATTAACAAGCCAACATCCTGTAGCATGTAACCTCATGCTCTCTATTTTCTCCCCCTTTTATATTGGTTATTGGATGGCCTAGTCTCTCTCGTTTTCTCTAATTAAGAAATGCATTGCTTAAATTAAGGTAAACCCTCGACCAGAGACAGAAAATTACACACAATCGACAAGAGCCCAGGACTTGCATGAATTTGTAATAAGGATCAGGAACCCTTTTCGGTCGGAACGGCAATAAAATTGGCCATTTGCACCTTAATTAATTAAGGTTTCATGAGAATAAAAACGAAGGAAAAGGGACTGCACCCCTTCTAGGTTCTTTCCTGTTTAATTGTTTATCTAATTAATCCTCCTGTTTACACACTTTTGTCTAGTAGCTTGTTTGTAGTCCATCTAAGAAAAATATAAAAAAATTAACAAACTTACTGTATTTTTTCTGTAAATCCCATTGCAAATTGCTTGATCTTAATTTCATTAATTGATTGGACCAAATTAATACAATGTTTTAGGTACAGATTATGGATGATTAAAAAATCTGTTTTTTTAAAAAATAAATAATAATCTTGATATATGAGATACCTACTCAGTAAAAAATAAATAAATGTCTCAATCACCTATCTTTTTCAAAATAACTAAATGGTTAAACTTCGCATTCGATTCCAATTTGCAAATAATTTAATTATATATTTTTTCCCATAGGAAAAATACTTTTGAATTAATTTGCATCTTTAATTAAAAAAAATTATTCCCTAAATAGTTTTAGAAGGCACAACCTATATTAAAATATATATAATAAATTATTTTTACGTATTGACATCTTCACATTTAAATATATATAATTGAAAAATACTTTAAAATAATATAAATATATATATATATATATATATATATTATTTTTTAAAATCTATTTTTGACATTATTATATTAAAATATTTTTAAAAAATAAATTTTTTAAAACCAATAATTTTGACGAAAAACAAACAAGTTCTAAATTCGCCCCTGGTTTGGCACCTAGATCGCTGAATCAGCAAGTCGTGTAACCCGGTTAGTGCAGGAGAGGACTGTTAACGTTAACGTCAACGTCTGTAAGTTCGTCATTTAAATCTGATCGTTTACTAGAATAATGCTTCCGTGCCAGGTGGCATGTTTTTGTATGAGTATATGCAATTAATGCAACGGATATAATTGCTTTTGAATGTCTGCAATACCCTTCTCCTCGTTGTAATGTATAGTATTTAATTATTTATCACTATTTTATCATCTCTAATATAACTAAATTTCGAGGTGTTATCACTATAAAATAGATGTTTTATATTCGATAAGTTTGGATATTTCTTTAAAATTATATTCAATATTTATTTCTATATCTATAATAATTCAATATTTTTTTTACTTAATTTAGCTATTTTCATGAGTTATTAATTCAGAATTTCTAAGAAATATTAAATTTTTTATTAACAATTTACATCCAAGTGAAGTATAATATACAGATATAAATGGAAAACATTTCCGATACCTCATTATCTATGAACTCGATACCAATCTGTGGTGATTTTTTTTGAAGCATGAAAACTTTTCCATTTTTCTTAAATAAATAAAAAGAAAAAAGAAAACTTTTTAATATAATGTACAGATATAAATAAACAGAGAGAGATGTGAAAGAAAAATAAAAAGGAAATGTGAAGGACATCTTAGTAAACTTCACTCCAAGTCCACGAGCTCCATTCAAACCTCCAAACGCAAACACTATCTCTCCTTAACAGAACCAAACAAACGATCGTCAAAAACAGTTAACGTCGTCCTTCAAAGCAAGAAATACGGTCCGTCAAAGACGTTGGGTCGTACATTTCTATAAAGCTAACGGCTACAATCCTGCTTTCTCTTCTCTCTTCCCTCTTCCACTTGTTTATTGTTATTATCGGAGACATGTTTATCGTTATCGATTGATAAAACCTCGGCGAAACAATCGCTTCTCGCTGCCAATCTTGGCAAACTCGAAAAAAATTGGAGCTTTGCCAATCATTCATCCAAAAAAGACTCGATTTTTAAGCTCACTTCCTCTGCCTATTCACCTTTGATTCTTTCCGTTTTGGTAAGAATCCGATTATCTATTCTACCTGGTTTCCTTTCTTCTTTTTTTTCGTAATTTGAGGCCTTATACATTAACACAAGTTTTTAGCATGCAACAATCTGATAAACCCAGGAGCTGAAAAGGTAAAAAAAAAATTCTTTTTTGGCTTCTGGGTTTACCCAATGAACTCCATTTCTTTTTAGTGGATTTTAGATTCAAAATCTAAATCTCTTTCACCTAAAATTTGTTGCTTTCTGTTTAGAGAGGGAGAGAGAAAATGTCTGTTGTTGATGTTGGTTTGAGTCCGATTTTTAAAGAATCAGGTCATTTTCTTCCTGGTTATTGTGGTCAAAAGGGACCAGTAATCGAGGATTCATCGATTCTAATTTATATTAGCGTGGGTGGTTCTTCAATTCCTATGAGGGTTTTCGAGTCTGATTCTATAGCTGCAGTGAAGCTAAGGATTCAGACAAGGAAAGGTTTTGTAGTGAATAAGCAGAAGTTAGTTTTTGGAGGGAGGGAATTGGCAAGAAATGATTCTCTTGTTAAGGATTATGGGGTCACTAGGGGCAATGTCTTGCACTTGGTTCTCAAGCTCTCTGATCTCTTGTTTGTCATTGTAAGGACCAATTCTGGAGAGGAATTTGAGTTTCATGTGGATAGGTTTAGGAATGTTGGGTATATAAAGCAACGAATATTTAAAGAAGGTAAAGGATTTGTTGATGTTGAGGACCAGGAGATCTTTTTTAATGGAAAAAAGCTTGATGATCAGAAAATTGTTGATGATATATGTAATGATAATGATGCTGCCATCCATTTGTTGGTTGAAAAATCTGCCAAAGTGAGGGCTAAGCCTTTGGAAAAGGATTTTGAGATTTTGGTAGTGGCATCAAATTCCACTGAGAAGAGAGATAGGTCAATTGATGGAGGAGAGAACCGATCCGAAGAGGTTCTTGTTCTCTCAAAGGAGCGATCTGGCAGAAATTTCATGCTGGAACCGGTTATTGTTAATCCTAAGGTGAAGCTGAATTCGGTTTTTTGGAACATGATTAACTCTGCACTTGGTGGATTGGAGAAAGGTAATGCACCCATCCGATCTTCTGAGGGAACAGGAGGGACTTACTTTTTGCAGGATCCATCAGGTCAGGAGTTTGTATCTGTTTTTAAGCCTGTTGATGAGGAGCCTATGGCTGTGAATAACCCCCAGGGGCTGCCCGTGTCATCGAATGGTGAGGGTTTAAAAAGGGGGACAAGGGTAGGAGAAGGAGCATTGAGGGAAGTTGCGGCTTACATATTGGATCATCCAAGGAGTGGTCCACGGGCAGTAAATGGAGAAACTATAGGCTTTGCTGGGGTCCCCCCTACAGTCATCGTTCAATGCTTGCACAAAGGATTTAACCATCCAGAAGGGTTTGAAAATGCAATGGAGTATGCCAAGATCGGGTCTTTACAGATGTTTATGAAGAACGAGGGGAACTGTGAGGACATCGGTCCCGGGGCTTTCCCGGTGGAGGAGGTGCACAAAATCAGTGTGTTCGATATAAGAATGGCCAATACAGATAGGCATGCTGGGAATATATTGATTAGCACAGGGGAGGATGGTCAAACAATACTCATTCCAATTGATCATGGTTACTGCTTGCCTGAAAAAGTAAGTAATTTCAGCTATGATCCTCATGATTAAATAATCTGCCCTACTATTCTCTGCTTTCATGTTCTTTCACTTTTGTGCTTTGCTAGTAATTACTGGCTGCCCATGATGAATTTATTTAACAATATGGTCCATAGGGGTGCACATAGGAGAAAAAAAGGTTCAGAGTGGGTGTGGGTTAATCAACTAATCAGCAGATTCAGCTAATATCCTATTCTTAAAACACAAGGTTCAGACTTGTGTTTTAAGAATAGGATAAAAGGATAAAAAATTGTTGCTAGCAAAGTGATTACTGTGTAGTAGTTATCCATGAACTACATATTTTACAGATATATCTCTTTAAGCTCTGTCTTTGAAGGTCTGCAGCTCATCTTAGCTTTTGCTTCTTTTTAGTTTGAAGATTGCACATTTGACTGGCTTTACTGGCCACAAGCCCGCCAGCCGTACTCACCCGAAGTTGTTGACTACATAAACTCACTGGATGCTGAACATGACATCGCACTAGTGCAATTCTATGGGTGGAATATTCCTCTTGAGTGTGCCCGCGTACTTCGTATCTCCACTATGCTTCTGAAGAAAGGGGTAGAGAGAGGTCTCACTCCTTTTGCTATCGGAAGCATCATGTGTAGAGAGAACTTGAATAAGGAATCTGTGATCGAGGAGATTATTCGTGAAGCAGAAGATTCCTTGCTCCCTGGTATGAGTGAAGCTGCATTTCTCGAAGCTGTCTCCAATATCATGGACTACCGACTTGATGAATTCACAGGATAATAAATTCCGTTTAGGTCATGCATTCTATCTAGCTTGACAAATTCCCAATGGAGGAGTATATATGTACGTATCATTTAAATTACTAGTCCATTTTTGGATGGACTTGTAACGTGGATGGCTTATCTTGGTCATGAATGAGCCTAACACTTCGAATTTTCTTTCACTTCTGTCAACGTTGTTTGGGATATTGTACTGGGATGGTGAACAGAAATTTAAAACTATGAATAACAAGTGTTATGCCTAGATTATACTAGATTGCGGGAAGGTTGAGGTTTTTTGTGTACATAAATATCTGTCCTAAGTCTAGACTCGAGGGGGCCTAATTGATGAGCCATGGTCAACTGAGGTGAGCCTTCAAGGCCACCCAAAAGTTGTATCTGTGTTTATGTTTGTATTCAATAAACAAAGAGAGTGAGATTGGAAGAACACGAGTAAAGCAACCGTGTTCTTCTTGCACAGATCCATCCATGTCATGAATTTATTATGTACTACAAAGCTCAAAATAATGCCAAGTAAAATTTCTGATCTTCGACAGATAGAGCTACGAGGGAGCCCTGGTTTTTATTTTTATTTTTATTTTTTATGAATGACTTGTGTTCCAGCTGTACTCTTTCTAGTTTGCTTGCTAGATTACTAGTTTATTTAGAATTGTTGTTGCGGTTTAAAGTGTTTTTCACTTAGAAAAGTATTAAGAAAAAAATTATTTTTGATATCAACGTATCAAAACGATATAAAAATATTAAAAAAAATTAATTTTAAATAAAAAATTTAAATTTTTAAAAAACAGGCAATGATTTCTTGCTCAATGAGATGTCTTACAGTGATACTCTATAGAGCGCTGTCCTGGTATCGAACTTTGCTCAATCAACACTCTTCCTGATTAACTTGAACATATACATTCAATTCATGAATAAAAAGAGTTAGAACAATCTTCTGCTTCTTCTTTAACTCGAACATCTTTTATATATAAAACATTAAGATTTAAAGCTAAAGAACTATTAGATTTTTATGATGGGTAACTAAAACAAAACTATGAGAATTAGTTCCGGTAATTAAATCTGCATTAGCTTTGATTCTAAAACCCTTCTGTTTAAAAACTGGTCAGAGGAAGAATGTTTTACATTGATTTCCAGTCTCTTCTTCCCTTCTGTTTTCTAATTACCTTCCTGTGTTTTAAACTTTGCTTCTTCTTTTTTGAGTTTTTCTTCTATTATGGAGCTGAGTTTCTGTTATTATAGAGAGATAGTGAGTTACATTTCCAAAATTTATGAATCTTGTTTGTAAATGAAACTAAACAAAACGGTGTTGTGGGAAGTCTTATTAGCAGCATCATTTTATTTATACATGAAAAATAAAATTTTAAAGACAAATGTATAAATATACAGAGAGAGAGAGGTTACATGAAAAAATAAACAATTGATCTTGTGCAACCTATAAGACCGATACACTTGTGTTTGCTTTACATTTTAATCCATACATTGATTATTCTGTGATCACTGTTAATATACTGTGAAGAATTATGGTGGGGCTCCGTCCTCCGAACGGGGAAATGATATTGAAAACTCTCTTGGGAAAAGAAGAGATGAAAGAAGGACAAGATTCTTAGGAGCTTGTTGCTGTGTCAGAGTCGACCAAGGATGCCATGGAAGTGATCTTAAGCTCAGCATTTCTTGTAGTCTTTCGGCGTTCCGGTGCACGATTAGGCTTTTATTGGCTGTGCGGTAGATATTTTAAAACAGAACTTGTGCACACCAACTGCATATTGGCCTGTTGGTGATCTGATACAACAAGAAAGACTTAGAGTATATGGCTAGTGTTTCTTCTTCGGTTGCTTCATTCTTTTTCTGATGCATCCTGGAAAGAAACTTTTCATGAACTTCTAGTTTTGCTCTGATTATGAACTGCTCTTTGCAGGCAGAAAGCTGCGGCGGCATAAAAGGAATTCATGCAAAATCCTTGCATCTTACCTCATTTGTAGTTCCATTTATGTATAATGTCCTCCTTGAAGACTTTGTTCGTTGATGCATTGACCTCAGCCAAATTCTTGTATTTTATATTGAGTTTCCTGCATGGCTGAACCCAAGGCTTAGTTCATATCCAGAGAATGAAAATGCAAGGACCAGGAACAAACTACAGGTAGTAAATATTCATATTTCAACCCTCTTTTGGTCTCATAAAGAAAATTATGAAAATAATTTTACTATCCTACGAGATGAAGTCAACACCTTCTACTTTATTAATTTAAACATTGAAGGAGCAAATAATAAAAAAAATGATTAAATTTTATCACTTCAAAAACTTTTTTAGTAACATGTGATACTATGCTTGGACATCAAATATGGACCAAAGTATTTTGGCACCTGTGACTTCATCTATGCCGTCACATGCGACTCCACAAATAACGACATTTATGTATTTTTTGTTTATACTAGTATATTGACCTGGATCTTGACACTATATTCTTATCTTATAATGATCAATATTATCTTAGTTCGTTTCCACCACCACTTTTATAATATAACATATTTATTAAATTGTGAATTATCTATGTTGATGCAAGTTTAACAAGATTTTGAAATTTATTTTTATTTGACTTATTATTATTGACAAAATAATTTCTAGTATTAATTTATGTTATATATTTTTCTACTGTTTTTGAATTATCAACAAATAATTATAAGAAATTCAATAAATAAGAAAAATAATTTTAAAAAATCACGTTTTAAAAAATATATTTATTGGACAAGTTTTTTTTTGTAAGGCAACTTATTTAATTGATGGCATGGCAGGTTCATATGCAAAGCTTTACTGGAAAAATAGTGAGAATGAAGCAATCAGAGAATTTATATGCTTCACATGGAGCTCAAATCAGACTATCACATGTTCTATATATTTGCAATGAAACTATGTGAATGGGTACGTCTGTCTGTTGAAAATTAATAGAATCTAGTGTTTCCCACAATTTGTAGATCGAGAATGAATATGGCACAGTATAGAAAGCTTATGGTGAAGAGGGGCCAGGCTAGAATATGTCCAATGGGCAGCAGAAATGGCTGAGGGTCTTTAAATTCCAGGGATGAGCAGACTACTTGGTGGCCCATGTCTGGCCCTTTCGGAATACTCTCACATTCCAGTTGCTAATAAATATCTCTAATGGTGGTTCCGAAAATCGCTTTAATTACCCATTCTTCATCTAGCATCCCATGAAAAAAAAAAGAAAAATAAATAAATAAATAAAGACAATATGGAGAGAGATTATATATGTTGTTTTCGTATATTTAATATTTTGAAAATGCAGAAATCCATTTCATTTGGAGAAATTAACCTTATCCATGGCACTTCCCAATATTTTCTCCAGCTTCTTTGCCATTTCCCATGTTGAATTTGCTAGCCTCAAAAGCTTGCACAGCATCGTGCTGTGGCTCGATTTGCAGGGGGATGATCTCTCTGCTTATGTACATTCCACTTATGATCATCCCTTCAACGACATTTTTTTATCGACTTTCAATCACAATTATAATGGCAGAGAGCGATGGAAAGAAATGAAAGGAAAACAGCTTCATTCCAGCAATCTTCACCTTGAATCAGCAGGGACAGGATGGATTTTTGTGGCTAATGCCACTGTGCAAGAAATAGAGGACAGAGTCTTTGCAAATTCATTTGCCAGTGTCTCCCCTTCGCCTTCTTAATTTGTTGCCTTTTCCGAAGATTCTTCATAAACCGACCTTGTTTTCTTTTCGCGACAATGTAATCAAGCGAGAATAATATAAATTATATAGATGATTTTTGGATGACACATCATAGTTTTAATGATGAAGCAACGGGTACAAATTTTACCATTTAATTTTTTTTTTCTAATCAAAACTTAAAGATATATTAAAGAATGATATAAATTATATATAAAAATTGTTCATATATGATTTGATTATATAGGTTGAAAATGGTATTAGTTTGGACAAAATGAATACGTCAATATTCAAATAACAGAAGGTTGGGAGTTTATGTATAAATGATAAAAAGAGGTGGGGATAAATGTGCAATTAACAAGATATTAGAACTATAAATATCATTCTATTTTCTCTCTTGGAGTGACTGGCAAGAGTAGGAGAGAGTTTAGAGAGAGGCTGGAGAGAAGATATATTGATGGTAAATCAACCGACAGCTATAACTCCACCTTCTACCGTTGGATCAGCACGATATTCGGGTATGTTGTTCTCATCCATGTCGTGTACATTGTCACCGTAGGGATTTTATATATCAGTCCCCGTTTGAGAGATATCGAGGGAGGAAAATATTTGGGAAAATACACTTCTGGACAGTCTTCTTTGCTGTCTGTTTTCTCCTTCAGCTACCGTTGGATTAGGCTATAACTTGGATATGTTGTTCTTCCTAATTTTGTCTAGATTCTGAATGGTGGAGATCTGAAACAAACATTTGGTATAGAAGTTGTATATCTCGCACAGTAGGTCTGCAAGTTTGAGGTCAGTTCGGTTAAACCCATATTTCTGGAAATTTCACCATTTGATGAAGTTAATATTT
>Ga0307517_10015042_pt1 | contig 10314 bp, 5 predicted proteins | sample 23_EM_MG_FD_194515 | JGI IMG/M metagenome (GOLD analysis project Ga0307517, IMG submission 194515) | Populus trichocarpa ectomycorrhiza microbial communities from riparian zone in the Pacific Northwest, United States - 23_EM | ecosystem: Host-associated > Plants > Roots > Unclassified | place...
CAATAGGAATTTGAGAACTTGATGCACTTTTTCTTGGATTATCATCCATGGAGAGGGGGGTTTCTTGGTTTTCTTTAGACTAGTTTGCTTCAAGAAATTGAGAATTGCAGGCGACAATACTTGAGTATTGGGAATGACTTCTTTCAGGGGTTTTAGGTGGCTCATGCAACCTTTTTCTTCAAATGAACTTGGTCAATCTTGGGCTTTAATAGCAATTTTCCCCAGGCATTACGAGGATGAGGGATGGATATCACTCTTAAAATCACTAGACCCTTACCTGAAATCTGATGGTGCTGTCCTAATTTATGCTTTATTAAAATTAAAATTAAAGAACTGATCCTATTGAGTAGAGTAGTGTAGTTTGAAACTGATATTATTATTTTTTTCTAAACAAAATTATTAACTTGTTATTGAAGGTAATAAAATCTTTATCATAGTATTTATTTTTCATTATTATATTGACTAGATAAAAGGGTTTTTTAACATTTTATTGATACAATAAAATAACTAAATTACTTTTAAAATTATTATTATTTTTTTAAAATAGTATTTAAGAGCTTTAAAATCAAAATTTAAACACATTTAAAACAACTAAAATATCTTTAAAATAAAAATTTCTTTAACTTGTGTCAACGAGTATTTTTATCTTTTCATTCTAATTTTCTTGTTACAATCAAGCTCACTTAAAAGCTATTTAGTAATTTAATAAACACAAATATTATTAATAAAGGTTGATGACGCGGCATGCTTTTCGGGTGGCGCATGAGGAGTCTCTGGACAATCAAACTTCGACTTTCGAGGCGGCGTTTGATTCGTCGTGGTGCCCCCTCAATCACTAGACAACACATGTGGTCAATGGACTTTCGGTGTGGCGCCAATGACCTTTTGTTTTCTTGTTCTTTTCTTTCTCCTCTTTAATTTCACGTTTGGCTATATAAATCTTAATATCAGCATTTCAATTTGTTTTTTTCTTCTGATTTGGTCCATGTTCTCTTGATTATTTTTTTATATGAAATCATTTATAAAATTAGATTTTTTTATTGCATCCTTTGATTTTCTCATATGTTAGATTTTATCCATATTCTCTTGATTGCTATTTGTTTTATTTGAGATCTTTTTTAAAATTCATTTTTTATGATTTCATTCTTTTTCTGGTTTTTTCCTATTAGATTTGATTTCTATTCTTTTGATTGCTATTTTTTTATTTTGAAAACTTTTTAAATTAATATTTTTTTTTAGTTTCATCTTTTAGTATTAAATTGGTTGGGAGTTGAGATTCTTGACTGAGTTTAGGTCTAGGATATAATGGGTTGTGAGTTTAAGAGATTAATCTAGGTTTAGGAAAATCAAGTTTGCTTGTTTTTTTTTTCTTTTTTTAAAGCTGATGTTTTTTTTTTCCGGTTTCATTTTTAAGCATTTATTTAATTGAATATTGAGTTCTATTATTTTTTTATTATTTTCTTTGTATAAAATTTTTCACTAATTTTGAAAATGACATAGGTTTTCCCTGTTTTTTTTTTTATTTTTCATTCTTTATTGAATTTATCCTTTTTCAAATAACTTTTTTTTAATTAAATGAAATTATCTGATTAGATATAAACACTAGATACTCACTTCATTATATTTTGTTTGGTTTGCTTTCAAGGTATTTACTTTAGCGGAGCATGCAATTTTTTTAATGTCGCAGACTTGCAGTGTGGCCTTTTACAACGATGTTAAAAATCATTTCGGTGTGATCTTTTTGGTGGTGGAGCGGTGTCAACGACAGAGTGACGGTGGGTCTCCAACGAGCTTTTTTCTTCTTCTCTTAATTATGATATTGCGAGTTCATTTTTAATATTTAATTGTTGCTTTTTTTATTCTTTTATTTATTGTTGATGTTTTTTTTATCATATTATTAAATTAAACAAGCTAATTGAACCCAGTTAAGTCACTGAATCAAGTGTATCATTTCTCTTGCATCTTTAAAAATGTTGGTGTCGCCTAAACACCCTTTCTTTAGGTTTGAAAAAATTGATCTGGCCCCACGACGTAACATAGATCACCTATGTAGTTACTACTATACTAAGAGAACCAAAAATTGAAAAGTTGAGAAAAGAAATTGATGGTATAATACATGCAATGTGAAGTGTGTGAATTCATTTAAATTTGTGTTATCAAGTTAGATATAAAGATTTATATAATTTGTACTAAAATAAATCTTGTACTTGTTGATTGATTTTTTCATTTAATTTTTCATGCTTGTTGATGATCTTCATATAAACCTGTTAAAGCTTGTTCTCAATAGTTGAGAATAATAGAATGGCTTAGGATGTACCTTAGCCAACCTTTCGTGTGTGTGTGTATATATATATATATATATATGTGTGTGTGTGTGTGTGGTAGAACACGACAGTAACTGTAGGGATTACAACATTGGAATAATCCTACATTAATTTTTTATTTAGATATATACATGCTATACATTTTATAATATGCCCCATCAAGCTAAGGGTGGAGGATCGACCCGAAGCTTGAATCGAAAAGCAGTAAAGGACGCAACAAAAAGCGGTTTGGTGAAGACATCGACAAGTTGATCCTGAGAGGGGATAAAACGAATCTGAATCTTTTTCTTTGCAACCCGGTCGCGAACAAAGTGATAATCTACCTCAACATGCTTAGTACGAGCATGGAAAATAGGATTCGCGAAGAGATATGTCGCGCCAAGGTTATCACACCAAATGGTAGGAGCTGAGACAGAGGGAACCTGCAAATCTGTTAACAAATATTGAAGCTAAATGACCTCAGCAGTACCATTTGCTAAGGTTTTATACTGAGCTTCAGTAGAGGAGCGAGCAACTGTGCGTTACTTGCTGGATTTCCATGAAATCGACGTCTGACTAAAGAAGACAAGGTAGCCACACGTAAACTTGCGATCATCAATATTACCAGCCAATCTGCACCTGTAAAACCATAGAGAGCAAAAGAGGAACCGCGAGTGATATGGAAACCATAAGATGTCATACCTTTAAGGTAACGTAAAATACGCTTAACAACGGTCCAATGAGAGTCTGTAGGAGCATGCATAAATTGACAGACTCTGTTAACAGCAAAACAAATATCTAGGTGGGTGAAGGTAAGATACTGAAGAGCACTCATGATTTGACGAAACCTTGTAGGATCAGAGAATGAAGTATCTAGCAATATGGTAACTTTCAAAGGAGAGACTAGAGTGTCAATGAGTTTGGAAGAAGTCATACCAGCTCGAGTGAGGATGTCAAGAATATATTTGTGCTGACGAAGCATCAAACCCATACCTGTAGACTGAACTTCAATACCCAGAAAGTAGTGAACTGTGCCTAAGTCACGAAGCTTTAAATCAGAGCTTAGTAACTGTATTAGGCGATGGATCATAACATAGTTGCTACCCGTAAGCAGGATATCATTAACATACACCAGAAGATAAAAGATATTAGTGCCATCAGATAAGATAAACAGGGAGGTGTCAACCTTGGAGGCAAGAAAACCAATGGAGAGCAAAACATCACTCAAATGAGTGTACCATGCCCTCGGTGCTTGTTTTAAACCATACAATGACTTGTGCAATCGCACACATGAGATGGAAGAGTACTCACTTCATTATATTTTGTTTGGTTTGCTTTCAGGGTATTTACTTTAGCGGAGCATACAACTTTTTTTAATGTCGCAGACTTGCAGCGTGGCCGTTTTCTTATGAGGCAGCCAAACCTGCAAGGTCAGGTGTAACGTGTTGATGCACCGGCGTCCGGAAACCAATCGGCAATACCTGTTGAGGAAATATTACACAGCACCAGATTTGCACTAGGTTGCTGTCCATAGCCCCGATGCTGGAGTTGAGGGCAGTGAGGGGTTGTATAGCCAAATGATTGGCACAATTGGCAGCGTGGATTTTGCCCCCTGCTGCGCTGCCAATTGCCCTGCTAGTTGCCTTACCTGCCATCACTGTTGGAGGAGCTAGGGAGGCTACGGAAATCAGGTCTGGACGCAGCAAACCTGTGCCTATTGATGTTGAACTGTTGGGACGCCATCCTCCATGGAAACAGCCTCTATTGCGGCCAAATTTCCAGGAGACTAGCAGAGAGAAAAGACGACTGCAGGAGGGGTGTTGGGCGTGGGCAACAGAGGTGTATTGATGACAGCAGAACCCATGGATGAAAGGGATGTTTTGTGAAGGAATTTATGTGTTAGAAGATGACTATGAAGATTGGCATACGAGAGAGGCTCTGCTTTGGTCACAATACTTGTTACTAAGTCCTTAAACTCTCCTCGAAGGCTACGAAACACATATAAGTTGAAATCCTCCAGCGATACCGGCCGACCACCAGCGACTAATTCATTAAATAGGGCCTTAGCCTTTTGCATAAACTGAGTTACCGACTTATCACCTTTGTCATAACCTAATTTTTGACAAAAAAAATGAAATGAATAAAAATTGAGGTTTGGATCAAGACAACACAAATGGGAAGCTTTGAGGGGTTAATCATGTTGGTTTATGACTTTGGAAGTTAATTTGGAAGGAAATTGAAAGAATTAACTAGTATGGGGTTTCAATTAAACTTTGATTTGGTTTAATTAATGATATCGGGAGTTTGATTGAAGAATGGATAAGTTTGAGGACTTAATGAGGCTTAGAATTAGTTTAATTAATGAAACCAGGGGCATAATTGAATAAATATTAAATTTCTGAGTTAATTAAGGGCAAAATTACAAGTGATTAAGGTCCAGGGACCATTTTGTAAAAGGCACCGAAATTCTATCCAGGGGCCCGATTAAAAAGTGTCGAAACTCGGAGGACCAAATGGAGAGATTGCCACTTCTAGTAAGAAACGACGCCGTTTGTCATTTCCATTCTTCGTCTTCTTCCCTCTGAAAACAGAGGAGGCTCCCTGTGACCAAGCAACAGTGCAGAACACCACCAGACACAATACAGTGCATACGACCTCCACCACCAGCTACTCAGTTCGTGTCCGTGTCCCTCGCCGCAAGAACAAACCATTGACGCGTGAAGAAAACCACTTCCAACAGTCCGACAATGGCAGGACTGTTGGTGTCCCCATCCAACCAAAACACGGAGTCTCAAACCCTATCCTCATGAAGATCACTGCCCTAGGAAGATAACGATCAATCTAAGATATCCAAGTCTCAGTGAAACACCAGTGCATCCCCTATAAATACAGAGCCGAAGGGGAGAAGTAAAGGAAAAAAGGAGGTGGACCGATTAATAAAACGAACACAAGCAGAGAGAGGGGAGACCGAACAAAAAAAGAAGAAGAGAAGTCGAAAGAAGAGAGAATTCTCCAGGATTGCTCGACTGTTATTGTCGCCCTCGTCTTCGTCATCGCCAGGTAAGGCCTTCCTTTTTTCCCTTCATTTCTGTTTATTTCACTACAAGAAGAAGAAAACAGGGTGAAGGTAATTTAATCACCTTCGCCCTGTGCAGCGCACGCGTGGTTTGAACCACGCGTGCCTGCTGCCGAGCCGGGTCACTGGCTTGGGCCAGTGACCGGGGATAGGCCGGATGAGTCCAACCCAGCCCATGCGGGCTGGGCTAGACTCAGCCCTTAAAAAAGGAATGGGCCGGGTCTGGGCTTTAGGCCCAGCCGACCTAAAGTGTGTTTGCTAAGGGTGTGTTTGGCTAAACACACCCTTATGCCTTGACCATAATTTTTATGCCATGTTAGTTTGATATTAGGCCAAACGAACTCCTTTTCGATATCAGAAAATTTCAAAAATATTTGGGGATCTTTGTTGATTTATTTGTGGGCCCCTCGCACTTTGACTTATTTTTGTTTCTTTGCATTTTGTATTTTTTTTCTAGTTATGTGCTCAATCTGTGGCCTATTATTGTTAAATGCAAATCTATCGTGCAATGTTTTTTTTTTTTACTTCCATCTAAAAAGGGCAAATAATAATAAAGGATAAAAAAAAATGACATAGAAAATTTCTTCATCAAATTCATTTTTCGCGAAAATATTCACTGACGCCAGAGTCAGGAGTATTGTATTTTTGGATTTGTGTGATATTTACCAATGCTAGAGTTGGAAATACTCATAGGAATTGTTCACTAACGCCAGAGTCAGGAACATGAAAGGAAGAATAAAAAAGGGAAAATGAGAACAAATTCTTAGCAATTTTAGACAAAACCAGCAATGCAACCTGCCTTAGGTAGGACGCTTAAGGGGTGATAGCATCTTTCCTTTTGCGTAACCAGTCCCGTACCATAGAATCTCTGTTGACCAGTTAGGGTTCCTAGTGACCATAATACTAGGTGGGGACTCCTTGAACAAGACCGTTTCCCCTAAAGAACAAGATGCCAGATATCTGTTCTTTTTCCATTATCCAGATTATCTTTTTTATCGGTCGCCGCGATGTCCGGGTGTGACAGAATGGCGACTCCATTGGGGACCTTAAGACTAAGCTTTGCTATTTGTCTTTTTTTTTGTTGCTAAACTATATTTGTCGCACTGTTTTCTCTCTCCTTGTTGTGGCTATGTTGAGTTTATCAAGTTTTATTTATTTATTTATTTATTTTTGCTCTTTTTACTGTTTTAGCATGCATTGTTTTTCATGTTTATCATGCATATATATTGGATATGAATCTAAGGTCTTCATGCATCACTTATCTCATTTTTAAAAATCCGTGTGGTATCAACTTTAAGATAAGTGGAGGAGTAACGGCACCCCAATGGCTTTAGCCTGGGTAAGGCTCGCAAAACTATCCAACTCTCGCATGATTGTTTGCTCAATAGTGGTCGATATGCCGAACTGATATTACTCAGGGCCTTTATCTTCACGCTGCTTGTAAACCTCATATTAACCTTTCAAGGACGATAATTGAGCATGCGAAAGACCTTGAAGACTAGATAGCAAAACTACCTTGATGCATTTAAAGATTTGAACCTATCCTTTAGGTAAATCCTTGCATAATTTCACTGAGATAAGCTTAACATATAAGCATCCTTATTACAGGGTTTTCGGGTGACATAATGGCTACTATTCGCGAGGTAACGACTGTTGAGTATGGACTCGAATCTGAATCCTTGCAAATGACGAGGGAGACTGCCCTAGACTGAATGCCAGTGAGACACCGCTACTCAAAGATATTAGGTGCATAATAAATGACACCAACCGATTGTTTTTGCTTACCAAGTATCAGATAGACGAAGCAGAGTTTTCCATGAAATATGGGAGGATTTTGGACCTTTTGAAAGTGCCAATATTGTCATCATCTATAAAAGCCCTGACCTATTTCTGGGATACCGATTACCGACGTATCACATTTTGAAGTGTCGACATGACACCGACCATTGAAGAATATAGTGTGTTGACTGAATTCCCCGAAGATGCCCATAAAGTGTACTTTCACTAGAGAATTGATGACACCATGGATGAGCTTGCCAAACTGTTGGGAATCCCTCAACTAATCCCATATAGAGAGAAAGATAACTCTGGGGGTCTTAGATGGAAACGACTGGAGGAATTGTTGATTGCTAAAAAGGCTAATCCTAGTGCTAAAATGGAGAAACACAAAATATTAGCTTTGGGAATATTTGGTTTAGTTCTATGTCCCTCTACTACGGGAATTATCAGTCTAGAGGCCGCTAATTTGTTTGTGGAGTATGAAAAGACAAAGATCAACTCATGTGCGGTAATTTTATCCAAAACCTTCCTGTCTCTTAATCATTGCAAGAAAACAAGTAAAGGTTCCATGAGATGCTGTGTCTCATTACTATTTATTTGGTTAGCAAGCCATATAGAAACAGAGACGCCAATATTAAAAAATTTCTAGTGGTTCAACCAAAAGCCACTCGAGTTGTTCGTGTCAGAGGAGTGGGAGAATTTTTCTGAAAACGACTGGAAGGTAAAATTACAAAGACTTCCGTTAAGCATTTTTAATTGGAGAGCTCCGTGGATGAGGAATGTGGCAAGCTTAATGAGTTGTGGGGAAAAGCCTTGGGTACCATTAATTGGAGTAACGGGATATATCAGTTACGCACCTGCCTTAGTTGCAAGGCAGCATGGGAACATACAAAGCATCTCTAGGACGGTCGACATAGCTCCCTTTACCGGGGTATATAAAGGGACCACCATGGAGATGTTAGAAAGCATTAAATAAGATTGGAAATCTTTGTTACTGATAAAAAAGGAGAATGGATCGAGGAATCCCACTGTTAGCAAAAAATATCCTGAATGGCATAACAGAGGAGTTACCAACATAGTAGAGGTTTTGAGTCTATGGGCACCCGAAGAAAGAGGGCGAGTTGTGAAGAAGAGTTGAGGGAGCAAGTAAAACTGTTGCAAACTGAGGTCAAAACAAAGGAGGAGTTAAGAAGGTCCTTAGAGCATCAGTTAATTGAGGAAAAGACTATGAGGAAGTCAGCTGAGGAAGAAAGAGACTCTGTGGGCTGAGACTGGAGGAAAGCCATGGACGACTTGGAATCACTAAAAGCCATCAATAAGGACAAGACGCTTCAGGTAGAAAAGGCCTAGTAGTGGGAGGAACTGGCCGTTAAAACCCAAGATGTAGCAAGAAAGCATTTGACAGATATAAAAGAACTCAAGAGACAACTAAATGAAGCCGAAGTGGAGTTGGGAAAGACTAAGAAGACAATCAAGGCCACCCAGAATTTGAGACTTGAACTCGATAGTAGTAAAGTTGAGGCAAAAGCATTGAGGACCAAGTTGGTTAAGGAAGAAGCGAAGACTGAACAGTTGCGTGAAAACCATAAAATGATGGAGAATCACAATCAAACATTAGATACTGCTAATGATTCACTGTCCAGAAACAACTTGATCCATGCTGAAAGGATAAGGGAATTACAAGAGCAAATTGATCGAGCTGCAGTTGAAGCCCATTGGTTAAGAGTGGAAGCTCATCAAGTTGGAGGAGACATCGCAAGGTATCGAAGAAGCATGGATAACACTGATACATTTCTAAAAGCTATAGCTAATAGAGGCAGTGCCTTTACCCCTGTAATAGATTAGAACAATCATCGTTTGTAATGAAATTTTGATGAGTTAAATAAAAGGGCCAAGACCCCTATTTTTTATTCACAACGTTTGTATATAAGGCCGAAAGCTCAGATGGCAAAAAGCTCAACAGATCTCCTGACAATGCATATCAGATTCGGATCTGACCACGCATCCAAAGAATAGCAATCATTATGTCACCCTCCCAAAAAGCTAATCCATACCCAATATGTTGCATTCATCTTCATGCATGTTTGAACATACACTCATAGACTGTCATAAGACTACACTCCAGGTGAAATATAGGTCCCCTATTAAAACGTACCCATAACACACGGTTACGGAAAAAAATGGAAAACGAGGAAAGAACTCAGTTGGAGGCCTAACATAAAAAAGAGTTAGAGAGTCTGAAGAAAGATGTTGCCAGGCTTACTAGCCTACTCGAACAGGCTTTGAGATCTAAATTAGGAGAAGAAACATCCACCCAACCAGCTTTCACAGCCTAGATCCCGCCGATGCCTGCGACTCTATTCAATCCATCAAATTTGGGGACAAGTAGAATCTCGTCTGAGTCCCAATACGTTACGCATTTCCCAGCTCAGCCTGTATACCCAATGAGGATCCCTCATGCTGTTGAGCCAACCTTGGTAGAGTCTCACCATGATAAAATGGTAGGAGATGAAGGTCTAGAGAAGTGGGTTGCCCTAGAAGAGAGGGTGAGGGCAGTTGAAGGAAATAATTTGTATGACCCTGTGAAAGCCGCCAAGATGTGTTTAGTACCAAACATAGTTATTCCTAAGAAGTTTAGGGTGCCGGAGTTTGTTAAGTACACCGGAACTCAATGCCCGGTGACTCATCTTAAAGCATATTATAATAAGATGGCTGAAGTAGTACATGACGAGAAGTTGTTGATCCATTTCTTCCAGGATAGTCTGAGTGAAGCTGCTCTTACTTGGTACATGCGCTTAGACAACACCAAGGTGAAAGGATGGAAAGACCTAGTCGACACCTTTGTTGGGCAATACAAGTTCAATATGGACATAGCTCCTGATAGATCCTGCTTGCATACCTTGGAAAAAGGTCATATGGAATCCGTGAGTGAGCACGCACAAAGTTGGCGCGAAACGACATCACAGGTTAATCCATCACTTTTGGAAAAGGAGATGATAGGCCTATTCTCTAATACTTTCAAAGCCCCATACTTTGAATACCTGGTCGGAAGTTCTGCATAAAATTTCTCTGATTTGGTTGTTATAGCTGAAAGAATCGAGCAAGCTGTTCGAATGGGTAGGATTACGGATCCTAGTGAAAAGAGGGATTTTGTTG
>Ga0307517_10015043_pt1 | contig 10313 bp, 10 predicted proteins | sample 23_EM_MG_FD_194515 | JGI IMG/M metagenome (GOLD analysis project Ga0307517, IMG submission 194515) | Populus trichocarpa ectomycorrhiza microbial communities from riparian zone in the Pacific Northwest, United States - 23_EM | ecosystem: Host-associated > Plants > Roots > Unclassified | place...
TAGTAGGGCTCTCCCCGATGGTTGAGAACATCATCAAGCAACGGAGAAGAGACCTTAACAATATTATAAGTTATTACGATATTCTTCTATTACTTTATCGAACAATTCTTCTTGAGCCTTCCTGACCTATATTCCGTTGTCTCGAATATCCTCGGCCTAGTTAGCCCGGAATCCTACCGTGTTGGCTACCCCGTAACACTATATTGTTATTCTTCAGTCACCAAGGCTCCTATGTTGACAGACATCTTCGTCTGTTTTATCCTTTACTACCTTTTTTTCATCCTTGAAAATACACCACAGGATGCAATTGTCGCATCTGAACCCACGTCCAGTGAAAATTCGGATTCCATAGACGATTGGGAACCTGAGTCAGAAGGAGGCATAACTTTACCTTGTTCCTCCCCTTCACCACAGCTTGGCCTGTCTCGCCCTTCTGCCCCAGAGACTCTTATTCCTTCAACGCAAGCTATCAGACAGGTGGAACACAATCAAAAAATTCTTCAGAACCTTATTGACGCTGAAGAACAAAATTGGTGGGTGACAAAACAAGGGTCCTTTCGTCACCCCTTCCCTACATTAGCGAAGGGTCGAAAAAAGGCTCGACGATACTGGCGAGTTAGAAATCCCCTTCCTAATTACAAGGATCACTAACCTCTACCATGGCCCTTGTGAGCCCCAATTCTCCTCACCCGGAACTCATCAGTAATCCCGATCAACCTATGGAAGATGACGATTCTTCCACTCCTCATGCATCCTTATTTGACCCGTCCTCCGGTGCTATGACCACTACCTCAAATCCAGGATCGGTCATACATTCCCCCATGAGTCACTCCCATAGTGCGCAATTCTGTGTCGAAGAAAATAGGTCACGATCCAACTACCGTCAACACGCAAGAAACATTACAAACCAAATGGAACTCCTTAAGTAACAAATTGGACTAGCATTCCAACACATTTCATCATCCATCAATCAAAGTCAAGTCGAGAACTTGATAGCTTTGGATGCTTTATCGGAAGATGCTAGGGCCCAATACACTAACCTACAGTTATTACAAACAAGGTTAGCAAAAGGCGAATTGATTGTTGACAAGGAACCCCAAGATGCCAAGAAAGCACTAGCAACCCTCGAAGGAGCAACACATGACGAACAAGAAAGGCTAAAAATAGCTATTGCACAAGAATTTAGCCGCCAAGAAGCGCAGCAAAAGGAAAATGCGAAATCTTCGGAGGTTCGAGATAAAATATTGGCAGCCGAAGTAATATCCTTAAAAGCTCAATTTGCTGAACAACTTAAAAAATAGGACATCGAATGGCAAAGAGTCCTGAGACACCAGGAAGACGGTGCTGCTGAAATATTAAATCAACAAAAAGCCAGTGCAGCCGAACAGCCTCAAAAAGACCGTCAAGCAGCAAAGGAGCTTCTGGATAGACAAAATCAGAAATTCCAAAAAGCAATACAAGCTTTGACGGACAGGATAGATCATCACGAAAAACACAGCTTTACCATCCCGCTTACCGAGGTAGGTGATGGTGACCCAGGACCTTCAAATCAGGGAGAATTTAAGCCTTGGAATCCTCCGCAAAATCCTAATCCCGATAAATAATCAGCTTCAACTCCCCGGCAAAACAAAGGGAAAGCAGTTGACCGTGGAGGAAATTACCAACCACCTCCACCACCGCCAAGTAATATTGGTGGTGATCCAGACCCAGACCCTAGTGACCATGACGACGATGACGATAAAAGAGGAGACGATGGCAGGGGCAGAAGAGGCGGACGTCCGGAACGCAACGCTCAAAGACCATCGGTTCCTAGAGATTCATCTTCCCGTACGAGAGGCATATTAGAATTCTTGCAACAACTCAGTATACCAAATCGATCAATAAAAAATGCGGCTGAACCCCCTTACTTCTTTCAAGGCGATGATAACCAGGATGTTAGAAACTGGCTAACCGCATGTGAAGATTACTTTGATCGAAATCCTTACCAATGGGAGAACCACTCTCATCGTATTGTTTTCGCGCTCGGTAAAACCAAGGGAAACAAGGGAGCCCCGTTCGCGGAAAAATATCGAAAGGTTATGGGAGGAATAGGAGGTTTCACCAGAGATCCCGATTATGCAACTTGGGAGAGATTCCGACAAGATATTATCAAAAGATATATCGGCATCGAGGAAGAGCAACGAGCCCTAGACGAAATGCACAGAATCAGCTCTAAGGGCAAAATTGACACTTACCTGCTCCTTCTCGAAAATCTCAACATCAAAGCAGGACTTTCAGGAATAGCGTGGAGGCTCTGTGTCGAAAGCAAACCCCCTCAAGAAATATTACGTCGCCTATCCCATTTTCATTTGCCACCGATGAAGAATGGATGGAAATTTTAGGAAAAGTGGGTAGGCAAGAGGAGGAACTCCTGGAAAGGGGAAAATTAACAAAATCCCTAACGACCCCGGACGCACCGCCTCCTAAGCGAAAACGAGAAGAACCCGACAGAGGTTTGAATACCAAATACGAAAAAAGGGGATCAGACAATAAAGCTGGAAAAGGAACTTCACGATGGAAAGCTCCTCGAAATAACATCGCAAAAAATAAAAACAATACGGTTGCGAAAGACGAGCATACCGATTGGAAAAAGGCACACGATGGAATCAAGGATGATGTGGTTGAAAAACGAAAAAAGGAGAAACGCTGCACTCGTTGTAGCATGGACAACCACACCTGGAGAAAATGCCGTAAGCCAATCTTGGTCGCAGCAACCTTTGCATACAAAAATAAGGGAAACCCTAAACAACAATTTAAACCGAGAACTAGCATACTCGCAGTGCACCAACCTCTTCCAGCACGACAAGAACCACCTGCAAAGGTTAACTTAATACCACGAGAAAGACCATCGCAAATCTGGGAATTATCCGATACAGAAATGTCATAGGTGTATGCGTTGCAAAATATCTAAGTATTTTCTTTCCTCAGTCTATAAGTCCTTATTCATCTCGCTTAGCGGACAAACTAGGACGAATCTCACCGTGTCCTTAGGAATGACAGGGACACAAGCAAGTCGCGTCTTAGATTCGAGAAGCAAGCAGATACCACTTATTCTTAAGGCAAGCAGGAACCAATTACAAAGATTTTTTCACACACATTACCCCTTGGCATGGTTCGGAAATTCTTGGCAAAGGCTTGGCGCTCGTACAGAAATTCGCACTGCAGAATGCGGATACCACACCAGCAGGAACCGTTGAACATGGAGTAAGGGGACCGGTGGATGGGTACCTTCCTAAGAAGGAACCCGAAGTTTTTGCCTTTCGAGAAAGGACTTTTGAGTTGCCCCCCGAAGGAGGACTTTTTCTTTCCCCCGAAGGGGTCAGGTATTCCTAATTTGGAACGGTTTTCCCCTTTTATCGAGTTGGGTGTCTTGGGAGAAGGATCAGGGGTCGTGAAACCCCCTGGGCTTTCCCAGGCCCAAGGTGCCACCAGTACAAATTACATTTGTTCTTGCCAGCGACTGGATTCGAACGCCTGACCCTATGGGTGAAGATAGGTGGGCCTACCCTATCTTACCAACTAGACCATGGCAAATGGTTCAGAAATACAATCATATGATCACGTGTTATACCCCAACCTCGCGTAACCTCAAAACACAAAAAACACGTTTATGCAACAACAACCCAAACTATGCAACAACAAACAAAGTCCCTAAGGCAACCACGTTATACGAAAGATAAGTTTTGTTTACTTTCATCATTTGTTTATTTTTGTGTGTTGTTGTATTTTTGCATTGCTTGGCGTTGGGATTTGGCTCGTTTAGTAAGCTTTATATCTTCGGGAATCTCTCGGCAGGGGGTAAAGAACGCTTGTAGTGGGTTGCCCAGAAGTATAAAATATATTAATCATTTATTATAGAAAGTTTGTCTGAGGAGACCTAGCTGGTCGAAACAACGTGGGCGTTGTAACAAACACCCAACTATACAACACCCACGATGCCTTCTAAGCGAAGTAAACAACAAACTTACAGTCGCATTAAGTGAACCGATATTATTATCAATGAACCACACTGCTATGAGTGTCCTGAAGGACACGTACACATTTACATCCTCAGCAAACGCTATCGAATGCCAGTCTTGTTGGACTCTGGATCGAATATTTTCCTTATCAACGAACAACTCGTTAAGGACCTTCACATCCCTTATGTAACGGGGTCTTGGCACTGGACCTTAGTCCAAGGCACACAACTACAGGAAGGTCCTAAACGATAACACTCGTTTAGAGTGAGGGTTCGGAGATGATAATCTCAGGTCAAGGCTGATCATGTAACGATAGATCAGGGTCAGGGTTCGTGGGTTCTTGGCGTGGAACTTGAATATCAGAATAGAAGACGTTATATTCTGAAGTACAAGAGTCGTGAAAGAAATACCAGGTAGCGTAAAGAATCAAGGAAATAGGGGGCTTTTTTTATTTTTTATTTTATTTTATATCATATATTCGTTGTTAAGGTACAAGAAATCGCATGGAGCGCTAGCTATGGCGAAAACAAAACCCAAAACCCAAAACGAACTAACAAAGGAAATATCCGGAACATATCTCTTCACCTGGGGTCCGTACCGGTCCCAGGCCCACATACGGGCACGAAATTAAAGCAAGTACAGCAAGAAAAACCCTTCCTTAACCAGCGGACTGCATGAAAAACAAAAATATAAACCTAGCTTTCCTGAGAAGACATAAAGTACCCAAAAGAAACTACATTAGACGAGCGGAAAGAAACTGAGCTAGCTGAGGATGGTGGGCGGTAAAACATGCCCGGAGGGAAGGCCGTTGCCGTAGCTCGAATGAAACGGGTGAGCGCGCCCAACAGGGCAGCGGAGGACCAGACGGGGGCGTCCGGGCCCAGCTCAGTGACCGGTTGAAGGTGGCGGGACCTGGCGGGCCTCTTGGCTGAACAGTGGAGGATAGCGTGCTCGAAAGACTCAGGGGCTTCGGCGCAGCTGGGGCAGGTGGGAGGGCCATCGTCGTCCCAGGAGGGGTGTGCGCGAAGGTAGCTCTTACCAGACCTCATCTGGTGCAGGCGGCCCGCGTCGAACTTGGAGAGGCCCAGGAAGGGATGGGGTTTCAGCGAGGGGCGATATTCGTATCGGGGGGGGTCCGGCGCAACCAGATCCCATTCTTCCATGAGGCGGTTTTTGCACAGGAGCTTGAGTTGGGGGTAGGGGCGGCCCGGAGGGGGCGCAGGGTATGACTCGCCTAGCAGGTGCTGGGAAGTGACGGGGAGGGGGGCGAGGCCATCGGGGCCGAGGAGGAAAAGCATAGAGTGAGGGAGGGCGTCTAAAGGGAGGTGGGTCCTATTCTTGAGGGCGGGTCTAGCCTGGCGCCAGGGGAGAGGCAGCCTGGACCCCGGATTCCCGCGGCAGAGGATTCTGGTGTCAGGGCCGTGACGGTGAGGCGACGGCGTGTGGAGGGAGGATGGTAGCCTTGCAGCGGCGGGGTTGATTTCAGGTGGAGAGCACATAACTCTCAGGCAGGCCAGGCGTCGTTTGTACGCGAGGAGGAGGTCGATAGGGGGCAAGCAGGCCTCCACAGCGAGGATGTCGACAGGGGTGCAGGCAAAGCAGTTGGTGGTCCACCTCTGGACCTTGTGCCAATAGACCGCGAGCTTTCTTGTCATATGGATAGTGGGTTCGAACACGTCCGCTCCGTAGCTGAGGATTGGGAAAAGCAGGGATGAAGCAAGACGATGGCACAGGAAGGGGGGCAGGCCCATCCCCGGGGGGGAGAGCCTCTTGACGGCCACAAACGCGGCCTGGGCTTTAGCCAAACTTTTAGTGAAGTGCGGGGTTGTTGAGATCGATGGGGTAAACCAGTACCCGAGCCAGCGGATCTCATCCTTGGGGTGGAAAACAGACCCATCAAGATGGATCGGGGAGCGGGAAAGGGGACCTCTGTCTCTTTTGGTCCGCCAGTGGATAAGTTCAGTCTTGGGGATGGAGAAGCCGACACCCAGTCGGGCCCCTTTAGCCTTTAGAACCGCGTAGCGTTTCTGTAGTAGCTGTATGTTCCGGCGGTAGGACGCCGATGAAGCCGTGAGACCGAAGTCATCAACGTAGGAGAGGGTGAGGCCCTGGGGGATCTCAGAGTGAAGGCGAGAGACGTAAATGACGAAGAGGAGGGGGGAGACAGGGGACCCCTGGGGGGTGCCCACCGAGACTGGGGCAAAGATCTTTGGTGACCCTTGGTAGAGGAGCCGGCATAACCTGCCTGTGAGAAAGGACCTGGTCCATGATACGAGGTAGGGGTTCACGCCCTTCGATTTGAGCATGTTGCAGAGGGTAGCCGGGTTGCCATTGTCGAAACCCCCTTTGATGTCGAGAAAGAGCGTGGAAACCTTTCTCCCAGCCATCTGCAGGGTTCTAATCTCATGAGTCAGGGTACTAACGGCGGCCGACGCCGATAAACCGGCTAGCGATCCGCACTGGTGAGGGTTGATGAGGCCTGCCACGTGGGCTACTCCAGATAGTCTCGAGTTCATAATCCTTTCCAAGATCTTGGAGAATGTTTGTAGTAGTACTATTACACGAAAAGAGGAGGGTGAGTCGTATGAAGGCTTCCCGGGTTTGTCTAGGACAATGCCGTCTGCCTTTTTGAGGGCGGGGGGGTGAAACCCATGAGTCACCAGCGGGGCGAGCAGGTCGTGGATAAGGTGGGGAGCCACCCTGTTTATCCTTTTCCACACTGAATTGGGGGTCTTGTCGGGGCCGGGGGCCGAAGATGGAGAGGAGCGGGCTAAAGCCCTGCCCACTTCCTCGGCTGTCAGGGGCGGGCAATCTCTGAAGGGAAGCAGACTGGAGTCGACAGTCCTGGCCGGTTCGCCAGGGAAGAAATGGTTAAGGAGGGCCTTGTTTAGTTCAAGCGGTGTGGCGGCTCCTGGGAGCTCAGGAAAGCGGGGGGGCGGTCGTCTTATGGCGAACTTCTTCGCCGTCCAGACAGTCTGCGGGGTTGCCGTGGCCAGGAAGGCGGACCAGTGGTCCCTCTTGGCCTTTTTGATCGCTTTGAAGTAGGCGGACCTGGCAGCCCTAGCCGAGGCAAGAAGGGCGGCATCGAATCTGTCTGCCTTGGAGGAGCGGAGGGCGGAACTGTAGGCTTTCCTGAGTTGAGAGAGGAGCTCTGTCCACCAGGGCTTCGACCGGAAAGTGACCCGCTTGATCGGGGTGTAGAGAGCTAGTTGGGCTGTCACTCTGTCCAAGTTCGTCCTGAACCAGATGTCCATGGACCTGGTTGTTGGCAGAGGTGAGGGCGGGGGGATCGAGGTCGCCTTGAGCGAGGCCTCTAGCGAAGGCCAATCAGTCAGGGCCCAGTTCGGGGCCGGAGGTGGGGCACGGAAGAGGGGAGCCTCAAACCGTAGGAGGATCGGAACGTGATCGGATCCAGTGGAGGGGAGCGGGTCAGACCACTCTGTGAAGTACGGGGCGAGTAGGGGGCAGGCAAAGGCGAGGTCCAGGACACCGGGGCGCCCAATGAGTGACATGGAGAAGCGCGTAAAGACCCCTGGGGTGTTTAGGAGGGAGAAGCCAAGTTCAGTAGCCCTGTCAAAGTAGGGCGACGAGGTGGCTAGCTCATCCTCCTTGAATGTCCTAAGGGGGTCAGATATCGGGTGGTGAATGTTGAGGTCTCCCAGCGTGAGGGTCGGGAGAGAGGAGGCAGGAAAAATAATATCTGGAGGGACAGAGCGGGTGTTGTTGAGACGACCCTTCGTACTATATGAATTGATTATGGTAAAGCCAGTGGTGGCGGGGTTGAAGAAGCCGTCAGGGGTGAAGAGGTCCAAAGCCATAACATCACCCCTGCCAAAAAACCGGGGTAGGAGGGAAACAGTAGCCAAAAACGAACTGTAAACATAACAGGCAACGCGGGGCTTGCAGCCACCATCGGTCGGAGGGGAAAAAACAGTAAACATATTGAATCAGGGTAGCTTGCCCCTGTAGACCGGTGGGTCCTGCAGGGCGACGATGGACAGAGGGTGGGCCAGTTGCGTGAACGACCCAAAAAGCGAAAGAAACACATCCCAGCTCCCGAGGCAGTTGTGTTGAACGAGTGTGAAGGGTTTCGGAGGGGGAGGGGAGTCCTGCTCACCGCCCCACGATGTCTGGTTGTACTGCATTAACGGGCCAGGCCCGACGGAGTTCTGCTCATGGGAGAGGGGCTGGCGGGCTCCACTGGGGGGAGGAGTCGGCTACCTTGTGCGGGCCCTACTGGGGCCGGAAGAATCGTTGAGCTCCTGGCTCTTGGAGTAGCCATCTCGAACGCTGACTGGAGGGAGCGGGTGGGTGAAGCGGGGGGCGAGAGGTCATCATCGTCGTTGGCCGTGTCCATCTCGTCGCCAGCGGGCGGCGGAGGAATAATCGTTTCGGCAGCGGTGGAATGCCTGACAGTGGGCGGAGACGGGCGGGAGTCACAATCCCTGTGAGTCGCAGTGTGGGCCCCATCGCAGTTGGCGCATCTCGGTGGTGAGGAAGAGCAACAGCCAGGAGTAGCCTTAGTGTTGCCACCTCCAGGGCAGGTAGGGTTGGGACATCGGTGCATGGCGCGGGTGTGGTTGAGAGAACAGATGGGGCAAACAGGGTCGACGGAGGGGCACCTGGGGGCAACGTGTCCGAAGCCCCAGCAGTTCTTGCACTGCGTGTACCTATTGGAGGAGTAGGCTCGTTCGACCGTCCTGGACCGGGAGAAGAGGCGTATAGAGGAACCCATGACTGGGACGTCGCCTGGGTGGACAGAGACGATGACGGAGGTGGCAGTCTTGTTCTCCCTCGACCGCGCGTCGGGGTTGAGAAACCTGGCGGCGAGGATGGGTATGTTTTTGGAGTTGAGGATCGACTCCGCGAGGCAGGGAAAGAGTTCGTTCGGGTCTTCAGGGAGGAACGCGATGGGGAGGGAGTGAATGGCGAGTTGGGCTTCGTTGGGGGCGAGGCGGAAGGGCAACCAGGGGGACTCACCCACCGGGAAGGACTTGTTGAGTTGGGTAGAGAGAGCGTCGAAGTAAGGTGCGAAGGCGGCAGCGGGGGTGGCAGGGTCGGAGACGAGAAGGGTGACTGAACCACGATCGTTGACCTTGGTCGTGACCGCGAGGGGGAGGATACAGTTGGCATCCCTTAGGACACGAGCAGCTATGTCGGGGAAGGTGGCAGCGATCAAAGACGCTTGTTGGTGCTCTGAGGGGGAGGAACGGGGAGCGTAGAACCTTCTTTCGGCCGTAGGAAGCGATTTAGGTGGCTGGGTAGCAGGCGCACCGGTACTTGCTGACGCGACTTGGGCGGCCGTGATGGAGCTCTTATTCTTCTTGCCCTTGGGAGCGCCAGCAGAGGCGACCTTGGCATACGATTGTTGAGGTTTAGGGCAGTCGGGGGCGAGGTGCCCAGGGATGAAGGTGGTGGGGTCGGGGTACTTCCCTTCGCGGAACGCGTTTGCCTCCCAGGAATCCGGGAACCCGACCGCGTACGCCCCAGGGTCGCCGTAAAAGGATCCGGTGCCCACATCATATCTGGGGATGTCCGGGTCAAAGGAGGACGAGGGGCCCTTGTTGGGGGGAGGGGCCTTCGATTTGGGCCTGGAGGAGGGCGGTGCGGGTGCACTAGACGGAGGAATAGGTGGCCGAGCAGTTGTAGGAGCTTGGCGTGTGGTTGCACCAGTCGGGGGAACCGGGGGCCGAGTGGGGGCAGGCGCTTGGGGGGGGGGCGCAGTCACCCTGTGTGACAGGTCACGAATGGCTGCGTTGATTGGTTCGATGACGCCCTGGAGTGCAAGCCAGGTGGGCATGGTGTGAAGGGCAGTTTGGATGTTGCCTAATTGGGTTGTTATGGTGTCAAGCTGAGGCGTCATGGACGCGAGCGCGTTGAGGGTGGAGCAGGAAAGGGGGACGAGAATCGTCTCGCCGTCCGACAGCCCGGAGAGCTGGTGATCGTCGAGGATAGGGAGTTGGACCGAGGTGAAGTTAAGTCTCTGGCGGGTTTCGCGGACAAAATTGCGTATGTAGAGGTGGGACTCAGAGAGCTCAGGGGAAGAAGACTGCGCCGAGGGTGCTCTAGACGAGTTCCTCGAGGAGGGGAGAGGGGGAAGGTCTTCCATCGTGGAGATGGGGGTTCAGGGAGGCGAAGCCTGAGGGGAAGGTAAAGTTAGGGGGCGAGGGCGGATCGTGCACTGAACGACGTGGAGTTGTAATTTCAATGACTGGAGGTGGAGGGGGTGCGAAGCGTGAAAGGAAATAGGGGGCTTTTTTTTTTTTTTTCTTTTTTTTTTTTTTATCATGTATTCGTTGTTAAAGTACAATAAAC
>Ga0307517_10015045_pt1 | contig 10312 bp, 15 predicted proteins | sample 23_EM_MG_FD_194515 | JGI IMG/M metagenome (GOLD analysis project Ga0307517, IMG submission 194515) | Populus trichocarpa ectomycorrhiza microbial communities from riparian zone in the Pacific Northwest, United States - 23_EM | ecosystem: Host-associated > Plants > Roots > Unclassified | place...
TGGTTTGCGTGTCTTCACAGGAACAATGCCGTCGTCCTGTTTCTTCTGCAACTCCTCGCGACGCTTCTTCACTTCAAGAGGACCGAGCTTCACAAATTTGCAGTCACCATTATTGATCGCATCCAGCAAACGTCGGAGGCCTGGAAGCGATGTTGATAGCTGGCTTGGACTGACCAATTTATCGAATGTCCAGCCTTGAAGTTCAACCCCATATTTCTGAATGATGAGCTCATCGTAATTAACGTACTGCATCACCGCCTTTTCATCGCCGGTAATCTCCACTTGGTAAGGTCAAGATGTCAGCACTAAGGCCCAAAGTAGTATAAGAAACAAGTTACCGAGCAAGTTACCGATTTTCTCCCTAATCTGGCGTCTCATATCATCGGCTTTCTGCTTCGAAGTTCGATTTAAATCTAAGTAAATGATGTCGTGATTCTTATCTTAGATGCCAAGATGCCGTGGACTTACTAACGATATCGCAACCTGCAATTGCGAACGCCTCCAACTTGGCACCGATGAATGCTAAGTCCCACGGCTTGTGAAGGGGGACGGCAGTGGGCATGTAGTTCATTAGCGCCTCGGATGTAAAAAACCATACGGGATTCATATGATAACTCGGAGAATTGCGGACAACGCAGAAGAATGCTTCAATCCCGACACGAACATTAAGACCTTTGAGCTGAAAATGTCATTGAAACAATTAGAAGAGAAGCTCTATGAAAAAGAGGACACCACGTACCAAATGGCGGATAGTCTGAAGTGTCGCAGTGACATCTTGAACACGCGCCTGAGCAGTTGGGCGCTTGCGAGCAGTATCGTTGACTTCGTGAGCGGCAACAATCTCGGCACGCTCGGCCTCATCAAGCTTGTCATACTCTTCCTTAAATTCCTCAGAATGGAGTACAGACAACGTTGGCGTTTCGCCGTCTGCAACTATCAGTGAGCCCAACTCGAAGTAGATAGGAAGTGAATTATAAGAACGCACTGTCACGCAACTCTTGCGCCTTCATCAATATGAAGGCATTGTGTGCGTTTACCTTCGTCTTCTTGTGCACGAGATGGACACCGTTTTGAAAAAAGAGGTCGAGAAAATAGCGGGGTTTTTTGTTGAAACGACGAGCCAGGTCTGTGGCCAATGTCATGGTGGAGGCTTTCCATTCGCAAACGGCTTCATCGATGTCTTCCCGGCGCTTATGCGAAGCAGCGGACCTCTCTTTACGTTGGGTATCAGTAAGAGGGGCCCTTTTCGAGATTTTTGAGATGGTGCGGCGCTTGCGTGAAGAAGGAAGGCGAAGTGAATTTGTGAGAGGCATTTTTTTGTGCCCATTACTTCAAATTCTTCTTTATTAGATGTATGACTGAGAAGGGTCGAGCACAGGGTCAACCCAAAAGACATGAATTGAGCTATCAAAACGGCATACAAAAACGGAATAGCGTAGACTAAATCTTACTACGCTAAATCTTACTACGCTAAACCTCACTACGCTAAACCTCACCTGCACCAACCATTGAGATGATAAGGGAATCAATCAGGGTTGAAGGTACACCGACATTCTCCAATTGCGGGGCCCACAACGAAATCGGAAGGCTGCCGCGAATTACATCCAGGGCAATCCTCAAGTGGGTAAGATTGTGAATTTCCAGAAAGTCGTAATAATCTGTCAAGCGTTTCATCTCCCGAGTAGTGGCGGATGCTTCAGGTTCATCAAGACCCTCAGAATGGGAAGATGGAGCCACTGGGCTTGCGAATAGCCTACGGCTGATCGGACTTGCATGAGATGGGGAGGTAAGGACATTACGGCGGTGAGAAGCAGATGCAGGGGAGAAATTGTCGAAGCGATCAAGCAAAGTCGGCGGCGATGCAATACGGGATGCAGGAGGAGTCTGATGGACAACACGACGAGTAGGCGAGGTAGCATGATGGGCGACGTGGGGAGTAGGAAAACCATGACGAGATGTGGAACCGGCTTGGCGACGACTGACGTTGATGTTGGGGTCTGTGCCATCCATGTGAGTCGAGAGGATAGCCGTTGAGTTTTCGAGCTGACGCTTAAGCTCCTCTTCACAGGCCAGGGATTCATGAAGAGCTCGCTCAGTCGCAGAGAGCGCAGCTTGTGCAGTCTCGAGCTGAGACTTGTATGTATCGCGTTGATCAATCACGTCGATAATTTCCAACATAGAGGGGGTCAGTTCTTCCTCCTCGTATTCGTCAATGACTGTGACATTGTGCGGCAATGGAGGGGTGAGCGGGCGGCCATGATAAACGAAGGTGCTGGAATTCCTCGGAATCGCATCGGGTTGCATTGGCTGAGATGGATATGGGAGGGGAAGAAGGTTGCCATCGCCTTGGGTCAATGACCAGAGAGTCCGCGCACACCGTTCCCATCGCTCGATAACAGGCATCCCGATGTCGGTAATATATTGCTGAACGAGTTCGGAGATGATGGGTGAAATACGAGGGTCCTCTCGAATCAAATAACCAGGGAAGTAAACGTCTGCCTTGACGTATTCGGGGCGCCTGGGTGCATTGGGACGGGTAGCACCTTCAACGTGAAGGATGAGCGTGGCACCACCGAATGTACGGTCCCACAATGCTGCCTGTATGATATCTGTAAGAAAGGCATTGGAGTGAGTTAGGATAATACGTACCAGGTCAAACGTGAGCCTCTGAATGCGGGCACGTAGAGCAGCCCGTGCTTGTGAACCAACTGGCCCAGTGGGCATTCCCTGACGAAGATTCTGGAGCTCCGGTGGGAACGCATTTTGCATGAGGTGAAGGACTTCTGTTGACAATCCGGCGGCAAACCAAGCAAGGTCTGCAGAGTCAAACCGAGCACGATGGTTGTCGTAGACGCCAGGTTCAGAGGCGAAGACACCAATACGACGGCGAAGATCATAAAGTCCGATTTGATTGAATCTGAGTTGCTGCCATCCGAGGGGCTGAGTACCAGCGCCAGGAGGCTCGAGAATACTAACGGGAATACCCCAGTTCCAGCGATGCATGATGGGGGGGGGCAAGAAGGCGAAGATGCCAAACGTAGTCCTTATGTGGTGAAGCGAGTCCCTTGGCCCCTGCCGTCAGGGTTGCACTAGGATGAGACTAGTCCCTCAGTACAAAAAAGGTAAGGACATGGCTAAGAATGGTAATGGTTAATGAGGCTTCATCGCGACAAAGAACTTGTGTCGTACCAGTATATCTCTTGAAATTCTGAAGCTAAAAAAAATCAAGTGTATCCGTTAGCAAGATTCAAACATATATGTGAAAAGAAAACTCAAAAAAGTAACGTATGGAGCACCATTAAAATGATTTAAACCAAGCGTGGCTGAACACGATGGCGAGACGATGAGAGCCTTCTGATGCTTTGAGACAAGGGATCGCCGCATGAACTCACGTGTGGGGCTTACTAAACATGTATTATGACGTTTGTAAACATTTATTCCCCTCGAAATGGATGATCAAGCGGAGAATATAGTAAAAGCTAGTTATTCCCTCATTTCTATATTTTCTGGACTCTGAGCAACCTCAAGGGTATATAGTATTCTACTTTACAAACCTCATGTCAATATATCTCTTCACGCAAAGTACTCTACCCAAGAAACACCGGTGAGTGGTCTTTTGCTCACTTGGTTCGAATATCTGGATAATTTCTCACGCTTCCAGCTCCATATAACTTGTGGAGTTTGTATTCCATGACAAAACGGATTCTTGATTTATATTCTGCCGATTTTTCTCTTTCAATTGAGCCATACTTAATTTTTGACTGTTTTTTTGACTATTTCAGGAATTTGCGCGTTCAGGCATACCATGGAATGTTTTAGCCTACTGAAGATGGTCGATAGTGATATTATGTACAACTCCTAAAAGGTTTCACAGGTATAACAGTTGAGATCGAGGGCAGACAGTGCTGAGCACAGTAAAGAGGCATCAAACCTTAGGGATTATCACAGTATTAATAGCATGTCTTCCATTCCAACATTCCATGATCTCGCAATATGATTCCATTTTCTTCTTTATTCGCAGCATGACTTTATTTTCTCTAACGACAACATAGAAAAGCGAATATTCGGTATAGCTAGCATACAACATGGTAGTATAACTACAAGAGATCATGCGAGTGGGGCAAGAAAGCACAAGATGAGTGCTACGACGTTAATTAAAAAGCTCAAGTACGAGCGCGAAGGGACGAGAAACAAAACGTGGAATATACGAAAGCTGGGGTATGATGATGCGGTATGAGAAACAAAACTCAGCGCGTACTAATGTCAACACGTTGCGTTGCCAGGTCCTCCAGAAACTCCACAATTATGTCCGTATCCACCTCATCAAGCTCCTGCATGTTCTCGGTGGTGGTCGATGGTTCTTCGTACTCGACTTCCACTGTTGTGACCCCGAGCAGGTTAGTGACCCACGATGGCGGAGGGATGTTCTCGTTTAGCGCAGGATCACGCCCAAGTCGCTGGCCGTGAAAAAGGGTGCCACTGAATCCGCGCAATTGGCTGGTCTGAATAAGCCGTTTGACAATGGCTTCATGTATGCGCTCACGGTATAACCATTGAGCGGAAATTTCGGAGGCAAGCGGGGGGTTGATGATGATGTGTGCGGTGACAGCCCGGTAATGATCAACGTAATCGTCATAAAGGAAGGTGAGCAGACGGCGGATTTCGATGTTCAGGCGGCATATTTCCTCCTTCGCGCGTTTGATGCCGAAGTACATCACCATACCTTCCCGATTAGCGGCTTGGGCCCATTCTAATGTTCGAATGTCCTGTCGAGTGTCACGTAGAAGATCGAAATCGGCAACAGTCACCGCATTCATGACGGTTTCCCATGTCAATGGGGGCCTTGGGGGGTTGAGCTGCGCAGCCGCGTCGTTATATCGTTTCAAGGCTGACTGGATCGCATCGACGCGGGCCTTGAGGGATTTGCTGATCTTTTCACGTTGCTTGTACCCTGTAGTTGATAAGAATAGACTCTTCAAGAAAAGTAAAGGCTTGTCGCACATACCTACGCCACTCATCCCTAACTTCGTCATCTCAAACAACCGTTGCACCACCAATCTTTCGAGATCGTCGATGGCGCGATGATACTTTCGTTCTCGAACCACAGTGAGGGCATCAATATACTCTTGTGACGTTGGGGCCCAACGGAGAGCAATGTTGTGTTCTTCCTCATAGCGCAACACCTCTTCGTTTTTGGCCTTCCAACGGTCAAAAGTCATCCGAAATTGCGTATCGATCCTGGTGATTTGCTTGCCAGTATATCCACGGTTAGTCATGAGAAAATCGCGCTGCTTATATTGCGCAGTTGCAGCGTCACTTTTCTGTCTGGAAAAATGTGTTATCAGTAAGTGTTGCTTGAAGATTTCAAATGAATCGTACTTTAGATTTTCGAGCTCGAATAGCTGTTCCATATAGTCCGCCGTCGCCTTCACATTCTCTGGCTCAGCTTGGAGTCCAGCTAGATAGGCGCGTTCTAATTCCAGGTAATGTTCGTAATCGTCACCGCTAACTCCTAGCTTGGTGGAGAGGGTCGCAAGCCGAGTAGTATCAATCTCGATTCGTTCTAGAGCTTGCCGGTAGTTCTGATAAATGAAGTTACCTAAAAAGGGATAGCGATGAGGGACCATATGGTGAACGGCAACTAAAACTCACCAGAAGACGCATGCTTATCTAAATCGTGGAAATGAAAATGTTCATCGATATGCTGATGCCGATGATAGGGCGTTGATAGTCGAGTGACAGATGCGAGTTCGTTGGAACGGGAGAATGTTCTTTCGCATTCTTCGAAATCTTCTAGCCCAACACCTTCGACGTATAGAGGGTGCCAATGAACCTGACATCCTCGGTTGTGGGCATGACCATGGAATGCGGGAACAACGCCCTTAAGGCGAAAGGCTACGGTCTCGGCTCCAAGGGTGCTTTTCGATAGGGTCGTCCAGAAGGCGCACATGATGTCGTAACCGAGACAGATGTCGAATCCGAATTCTTCGAATAGTCGTTTGACAATGGCCAACGGATACTTCATTCTAAGAACGCATGAGGGAGGTATCGAGGGAAGCCACTAAAAGAAACATACAGCTCACCGCTGCGTATCATGTCGCAAATGACTAGAACATGTCCATGTCGGCAGACCGCCAAGAAGATGCCTGCGACGGCGAAAAGTGCGAACATCTTCTTGCGAGCTTCAGGACCCGCATTTCGCCATCTGTCCACACATGTATCTAGGCACTTAGCGAGATCGTCGTGCTCTGTAACGTTGAGCCATGCCGTTTCTTCGGTTGCGAGATCTTCGGTTGATTCGGCGGTGGTAGGGGCTCCTTGACGTGTAGCCTGATGAATAATAGTTAGGAAAGCGAATAGCATACATAAAACGTAAAGATATCACCTTTCCAACTTCGTCTTTGAATAAATCCACGGCTTCGGGTGAGATCCAGCGAGGCGATTGCGTTTGCCTCGTATCTGTTCGAACAGTCCCGACGCGATAGGTATCATCAACGAGTTTCAAGGAATTGTTGCCGTCCATCGTTGCAAGAAACTCGAACTTCATCTTCGGCTCATCTTCGGTCTTGTAGAGGCATGGAGCGCAGACATTCTTCATGGCCCATTTACGGTCCTCGCGTCCGAGTTCAATCGAGATTCTTCGGTCACTTTCTCGGATTATCGCCAGGTAGCAATCGTAGGCGTTACTAAGCTGATCAGCCAAGTAAGGGGTGTGCGCAACCTGATACATTCGTGAGACCTTTCCTACAATGAGACAGTGGCTTGACTTACCAAATGGAAATGGTTCAAGCATTTTGCAAATGCATCGAAACTGAACCGTGGGTGTACACGACGTAATTGTCGGTAGAAGGCAAGTAACTGAATGGAAAAGGCGAGGTGAGGTTGATCGGGAGAGGAGCCGATGTACCCGTGGAGTATCAGTGTGACTGATGCGAAAGGGGTCGATTGCGCGTGAGTGAACGGGTGGAGGCATCGTGCTAATGCACCAAATGAGTGGGAAATTCTAGCATTCAGATGGGTTACTCACTTTCGAAATTAATGACCTGGATCTGCCATCGTCCGGGATCTTCGGGCTGTGACACACGTGGACCATAAGCTTTGAATGAAAGATAAGCATCGACAAGATCAGGCAATTGTGTTTTCCATTGCTGCATGCGACGCTCGACACGATCTTGCCGTGTTCGAAAATCGTGCCGTTTGCTTAGTGTATGTCAGTCAGGTTCACTTCTGAGGCGGCGAAAGTAGCGTACCGTTTGCTCAAGGAGTCCACAAAAATTTGTTGAAGCGCAGCTTCGCCTCCAGCATGGCTGAAGAAAAACCCCTCTTCTCCAGGTGGGGGCACTGCTAGTACCACATCCTCATCGTTGTCGTCCTCCCAAGCATCATCCTCTTCAGCGAATTCCATGTCGACATCGTTTTGAGCCGCATCGAGGAGATCTTGTCGCTCCTGAAAGCTTAGCACTACACATTTCGGTAGGTTAGTGTATAACACAGGTAGCAAAGACATACTCACTGGCCATACGCTCATTATATTTCCGCTGAGCTTCTTGGAGCTCTCTGTGAGTTTTGTTGAGCTTCAGTTGACGTGGCTTGGGGCTACTTGCACGACGTACTTGCCGCCCACTGGAAAAGCTAGTCCCACAGTGGACGGTGACGCGGCGAGAGAGCCCCATAGCGCTGGCGATGCAATGTCAGGGATAGGAAAGGGCGAGGGAGAGACATGGGGGTTATGCACTAAAGAGATGGTAGGGTGGGAAGACCATCATTCCGGAAACGAAAAACGGGACCTGTCGGTAGGAAAGCTTCCATCACACTAAGATCTGCGATGGATCTGCATTTTACTCGGGAGAGGGTTCTAGCTGAAAAAGGCAAAGTGCCCTGGAAATGAACCAATGTCAACGCACTTGCGCGCCCAACGTCGACGAACTTGCATGAGTTGGGTACTTGCGAGAGGGGCGCCCCATCGTTTGGCCATTAATTACTGCAAAGAGCATTGAAAAAAGGCGGAAACTTGAAGAGAATAAAGGACACTAACCTCAGGCAGTACATAAGATGGCAGCACAGGGATGGCAATAAGAATGGCGGGACGGCAACATGCAAGGTGATGCTGTAAGAGAAAGAAGACAGAGGGAGGATGCAAATCCGAAGGGAAGGAAGGAAGGGGAGGGAAGGCGGGAAGGAGGGAGGGAGAGAAGGCGGGAAGGAGGGAGAACGCACAGACCTGTCAGCGGTGACGCAAAAGGGAAAGGGCGCAACGACAACGTGCCTGGAGGCGGGACAGATGATGGGCGGCATCGTCTCCGATGTTCCGGAACGAGATTAGGGAGCATCTCGTCTTATCTATTATCTTGTCTGTAGTCTTATCATTGCCTGTTAATCTATATCTACTTCTAATCTATATCTTGTCTTATCTACGCCCCAGTCCCAGTTCTACACTAAAAGTGGCTACCTACAGACAGGAATAACGAGGGGTAAGGGGAAACAAGGTATTCGGATACACACGGGATGACATAGCCTGATCGATTGATGTCAACTAATATGACAGGGAGGGTGGGAACCTAAGGTGGGTAGATAAGATAACGCCGGCCACAACCCAACAAACGCAAATAACTGTGATCGTAACTTACGATGTTCTCTCCGGAAAGGCAGACTTACATAATTGCGCTCGTTCTGAACGTCAAAATATTCCTCTCTTGTCTTCCTGTGGGAAAATGATTTCCGTTCTCTTCTTTCTCCTTTTCCCTGCTGCCCACTTTCCCGTGTTTTCCAGGTGAGTTGTCCTCACCTATTTATGTCGATTTTTTCGATTTTTGGGGGGTTATTAGGCTGCCTTTATACCTTTTATGAGAGTTGGTTCATCGACCAGCGAAATCTAATACTATTAATCCTGAAAAAGGGTTCCTTCTTCGATGTCACCATCACCTTTGAAATCGTCATCTGAAGCTCAACATCGAAGGAATCGGGTTGCCCTTGGTTGCCCTTGGATCCCACTATTGAAGGTTTGAATTTTTTTGAGTAGCGAATTGGTGGTCCTCAACCTCGAAACCATACACAAGGTGCGTATTTTTAAATTCTAAATTTTAACAAAGGCAACAGCTATCTTCAGTAAATGGGTAATTTGCCGGTGGAATAAATCTCAGAGACCCTGAACCACGGAAGTCTTGCTGATACCCTTGGTTTTCGTGCAAGGAATGTGTGGTGGTGGCACCAGCTGGGGGATGATCTGGCTTATGTATATATATTGTAATATTAAACATGCACCATACATAATTTATTACAAGTTTTATTTGGGAACGTGTACGGAAAAGTTTGATGAGGGCCACAGTTACCGCGTATCTAATCTCCAGGATAAGATGTAACAATATCCTTATATGGATATTGTTACATCTTATCCTGGAGATTAGATACGCGGTACCTTATCCATGTGGAGATGGGTGTTGGGGAAGAATGGCATAGGTGGTGGCGGTGAAGGATTCACAGGTGCGAACCGAGAAAGCACAGCACGCCGCGACCAAGGAATGACAGTCCTATCCTCCTCGTCTCGGCGCCCGAATTCAGTACCCCAAGTCGCCGCGTTTAGCCTCCAACTCCAGCTCATCGTCCCAGCTCTCCTCTCGCACATCCCGCTGTCGTGGCATAGACAACTTGGGCTTCCGAGGCGAGTTATTCCGCGCCTCTACATTGAAATCGTTGTCCCAAATTTCCATGTGTTCCGCCGTAGTGCTAGTGGGTGGTGGTTGGTATCAGGCGTCTCGGGTAAATCCCAATACTCCATCGTACTGCTCGCCATAGAGAAAGTACGGCCATTAGTGGTGGATGACGTGCGGCATTGGGTATCGTTAGAGGGTCGTGTGCGTGGTTGGTTGGTATGGCTCTTCGTAGTACTCGGCCGCCCATTCCCTTGTCCAAACTCGAAATCATCATCCTAGTTCTCTGAGGGTTCTAAACATGTCCTCAGTCAGCGAACACTCCCTAAACAAGGAAGAAAACACACCAAGGGTCTGGGCTTCATGAAGAGGATTGACAGTTACAGCTGCCATGCGGTTTGTTGTCGTGGTGCTGTTTGGTTGATTCGCCGTCAGAGGTATTCAGCCGTGTCATTCACTATTCGCATCGATTATAAATCGTTCTGTAGATTCGTGAGGGGCGAGATCACGCTCTGACGCGTCCTTGTGGTTGTAGCACGCAACAAGCAAGGCCAATAATGCCGGGAGAGGGGGCGAGTTGGAAATCCAAATGTGACGAGTAGTGGGTGGACTGTTGGATACTCCGGATTCTAGTCCAGTATCGGACTGTCTGCGTAACATGGGCG
>Ga0307517_10015046_pt1 | contig 10312 bp, 11 predicted proteins | sample 23_EM_MG_FD_194515 | JGI IMG/M metagenome (GOLD analysis project Ga0307517, IMG submission 194515) | Populus trichocarpa ectomycorrhiza microbial communities from riparian zone in the Pacific Northwest, United States - 23_EM | ecosystem: Host-associated > Plants > Roots > Unclassified | place...
AAATGAAAGTTTAAGAATACTTGTTAAATGAGTATATGAGCAGAATCAAGTGATAACAATGCGAGAGTTTGTAAACTTGAATATTTCAAGAAGTATTCTGATAGACCTTGATAAGAATGTTTACTAAGATGCGTCTCAAGAGTCACTTTAACAAAAGAACTCCTTTACTCTGCCATCCTAGTAACAACAATTTTGCAAATGGTTTTATTAAAAACAAAAGCAGTTAGTTAGTTAGTTTTTTTTTGTCAGCTACTACCCTCTCCCCCCAACCAAAACGAGACATTGTCCTCAATGTCATAAAGTAGAAAGATAGAGTATAGAAGACATCACCTGAAACAACGAACACTGAGAAACCTGAAACACACTTAAACAAATATAAGAAATAACAAAACAAAATAAAATGCTATTAATAAAACTAAAAGACACAAGTTCTTACAAACTAAGGCTTAAATTGTAGTTGTGATTGTGGCTCACATCTTCCCTTGGTTTTACGTCCAAAAACGGCTTAAACGCCCTCTATGGGTCGAGGATAGGCTTCCCATCCAGTTTTCTTAAAAACAGGCAAACAAGGTCTTTTTTAGTCAAATTCCCAAGACTATAATGAGCATGTTCTTTATGAAAATGGGGCTATCCATCATGAATTGCACGATGCACATCTCCACTATGATGAGACTTAAGAGTCAATAGAAGATTATCTAAAGACTCTCTATGTTTTGAAATAAATCCCACCTTTTGATAATTTTCACAGGTTTTGCAGAATGCATGTGTGTCTTTGAACATGGTGGGCCAATAAAATCCACATTGTAAGATTTTTACAGTTGTCTTCTTTGATAAGAAATGACCTCCATATGCCTCAGAATGACAAAATTTAATGACACAACTTACCTCATCGTCGGGAATGCATCTTCGAAATATTTAATCAGGATAATATTTGAATAAGTACGAGTTATCCCAATAAAAGTTCTTCACTTCGTTCAAACTTTTGTCTTGGGTACTCCAATGAGCTGGCAAATGTCCTGAAACAAGAAAATTAACAATATTAGCAAACCAAGGCATTGTAGAAATAGAAAGTAAAGATTCATCAGAAAAGTAATCATTGATTTGTGTGATGTCAGATGTGGAATCTATTGTCGATCTTGACAAATGATCCGCGACAATATTTTTGATGCGTTTCTTGTCCTTGATTGTGATATCGAATTCTTGAAGTAACAAAATCCACCGCACCAATCTAGCTTTAGAATCCTTCTTAGAAAGAAGATATTTCAATGCCGCATGATCGCTAAAAACAACAACAAGTGAGCCAACAAGATAAGATCTGAATTTTTTACATGCAAACACTACTGCAAGTAATTCCTTTTTAGTAGTAGTGTAATTCATTTGAGTACTATTTAAAGTTTTACTTGCATAGTAAATCACATAGGGTTTCTTATCTTGTCTTTGTCCTAAAACAGCACCCACGACATATTCACTAGCATCACACATTATTTCAAAAGGTAATGACCAATCAGGAGGTTGAATGATAGAAGCAGAAGTAAGCAAGTTTTTAAGTTTAACAAAGGCTTTTTCACAATGTTCAGTCCATTCAAAAACATTATCCTTTGTTAGAAGGTTACACAATGGCTTAGATATTACACTAAAATCTTTAATAAACCTTCTATAAAAACCAGCATGTCCTAAGAATGATTTAACATTTTTAACAAATTTTGGTGTTGGCAAGTTGACAATTAACTCAATTTTAGATTTGTCAACTTCAATTCCTATTGATGAAACAATATGACCAAGTATAATGTCGTTTGTTACCATAAAATGACATTTTTCCCAATTCAGCACAAGATTCTTCTCTTCACACCTGTTCAAAACCTTTTCCAAGTTATTTAAACAATCATCAAATGAATCACCAAAAATAGAAAAATCATCCATAAAAATCTCAAGAAAACGTTCAACCATATCACTGAATATGCTAAGCATACATCTTTGAAACGTGGTTGGTGTATTACATAATCCAAAAGGCATCCTTCGGTATGCAAACGTACCAAATGGACATGTGAAAGTAGTTTTCTCTTGATCTTCAAACGCAATTTTAATTTGGTTGTAACCTGAATAGCCATCTAGAAAACAATAAAATTCATGACCTGCAACTCTTTCTAGAATTTGATCTATGAAAGGTAAAGGAAAATGATCTTTTCTAATCATTGAATTAAGTTTTCTATAGTCAATGCACATGCGCCAACCAGTAATAGTCCTAGTTGGAATTAACTCATTTTTCTCATTTGTTATCACAGTAAATCTACACTTTTTAGGTATAACTTGGGTAGGACTTACCCATTTGCTGTCGAAATAGGATAAATGATTCCATTATCTAGAAGCTTAATGACTTCATTCCTCACTACTTCTTTCTTATTAGGATTAAGCCTTCATTGCATTTCTCTAGAGGGTTTAGCATTTTCCTCTAAATAAATCATGTGTGTGCAAATCAAAGGACTAATTCCTTTCATGTCAGCTATGATCCATCATAATGCATTTTTGTGCATTTTCAAAGTCTGTAATAACTTACCTTCTTTATGAACATTAAGTTTGGAAGAAATTATTACCGGAAAAGTTTCATTTTCTCCCAAAAATGAGTATTTGAGATTAAATGGTAATGGCTTCAGATCGGGTTTTGGTGATTGAACACTTGAAGGTATGGACTCAATTAATCGTGGTAGCAATTCCTCAATTTTTGGTCTCCAACTATTTGCCTTCGATTCTTCCTGAAAATAAACCATTTGCAAATCTTTAGATTCATTAAACTCAGTTTCACTAGAAGTATTTTCAAATTGATCATAAACTAATTTTTCAATAAGTCTGCTTCCTGTAAATCATTATCATCTCCAGATTGCTTGTAAATGTTAAAAACATTCATCTCCAATGTCATGTTTCCAAAAGATAACTTCATCACTCCATTCATACAATTAATCAATGCATTAGAAGTTGCAAGAAATGGACGTCCTAAAATAATAGGAATTGAATTGCATGTTTCAACGGGTTGTGTATCCAAGACAATAAAATCCACAGGATAAATGAATCTATCAACTTGTAGTAACACATCTTCAACTATTCCTCTGGGCATTGTTACAGATCTATTAGCAAGTAAAAGAGCTACAGAAGTAGGTTTTAACTCACCTACATTGAGACTTTGAAAAACCGAATATGGAAGTAAATTCACACTAGCTCCAAGATCAAGTAAAGCTCTGTCAATTTTATGTTATCCAATAAAGCAAGAAATTGTAGGACAACTAGGGTCTTTATATTTCAAAGCATTATTGTTCTAAAGAATGACACTTACTTGTTTGGCTAAAAAGGCTTTTTTTTTCACTTTCAGTTTTCTCTTCACAGTGCACAGATCTTTCAAAAATTTAGCATAAGACAGTACTTGAATTGTATTGCCCTTTGAGATTTTGTCGTGGTTGAGATGGAAACTTACCTTTCTCCTGAAAACTAAGAGCAGATGTGAACTTTGCAAGAGTATCTTTTAGATCTGCTGCTTTGAGCGTTTTGAGTGTTGATTGTCTCTTGCTTTTCAATGAATGCATGCAGTGTTTCCTCAAGATTTCTTCTAGGATGGGGAACATAAGGAGGTGCATATCCATGAGAATTTTGGAAATTATGGTGTGCTTGAAATGGTGGCTGTGAAGTTTGTGCATTATTGATACCATTCTTCCAATTGAAATTTGGGTGGTTTCTTCAACCAGGGTTATATGTTTGTGAGTATGGGTTATGATTGGGCTTTTGAAAACTGTTTAAAGCACGGGCTTGTTCATGGAGACATTCCTTCAAATAAGGCAAAGTTGGATAATTATTGGTTGAGTGTTCATTAGTTTCACAAATTTGACACACAATTTCTTGAACAGATACCTCCTTTTCAATTCTAGTGCCTCGACTTTTCTAGCCAAAGATGCAAATTTGGCTTGGAAGTCATGATCTTCCCTAAGGTTGTACATGCCTCCATTAGATGTATGAGGTTGAGTTTTACCTGGTGCCTCACAAGTGCCTGTAGTGTCCCAATTTTGAGCATTTTCAGCTAGCAAGTCTAGGTACTTCATTGCTTCATCAAGGTCTTTATTTTCAAAAGTTCTATTGCACATCAATTTTAGGTGTTAACCCTTCATAAAATTGTGAAACCAATCTCCATGTTTCAAAACCATGATGAGGACATGTATTAAGCAAGTCTTTATACCTATCCCAACACTTGTAAAATGTTTCTCCTGGTTTTTAAGTGAATGTGGTGATTTGTTTTTTAAAAGAGTTGTTGCATTTCATCCCAAGCACGAATGGATCCTGACCAAAGATTTTATAGCCATGTTTTAGCTTTATCTTTTAATGAAAAAGGAAAAAGCTTTAATCTGATGGTGTTTATGCTACAATTTAAGTCATTATAAGTGTTACAAACTTCTTCAAATTCTCTTAAATGCAAGTATGGATTTTCTAGATCTAAGCCATGAAAAGTGGGTAAAAGTTGAATAATATCTGGCTTAAAATTAAAATGAGATGCATCAGGAGGAAAAACTATACATGATGGTGCACTTGTTCTTGTTGGATTCATATAGTCTCTAAGTGTTCTAACATGATTATTCTCATTATTCTTATTATGAATTGACTGGTTATCTTTGTCGGCCATGTTTTCTGAAGAAAATGAGGATTTCCTAGAAAGTCTACAACTTAATGTGTGTGTCCAAACTCTCATGCAAGTGCAGAAAGAAAGAAGAAAAAGAAAAAGAAAAAGAAGGAACAAAGATTAGAAAAACGAATAAAAGTGAAAAGAAAAGAAAATAAATGAAAATATATAATTTATACAATAACTTACCTCCCCGGCAACGACGCCAAAAACTTGACACGATCAAAGAGTTGATGTCTTATTCCAAGTGCAGGAGTATCAAAGTAATAAATAACCCGGCAAGACCGTGGTCGAACTACAGGGAGGTGAACTATATAAATTATAAATAATAATGATGATGATGATGATAATGATGAGTTTAAGAGGACTTTGAGAAACAAGATTAATGTGAATATTAAACAATGATAAAAACAGTTGTCAAGGTTAGAGGATCTACTAATGATATTTCAAATAAGTATAATACAAACTCTTTTTATTACTCAACTGAAACCACACACAAAGGAGGTTCCAATCGGACGATTTATCATTAATGGCTCATTATAAAGTATTAACATGATCATATTAATTATCTTATTTAAGTAACACCAATACTTTTAAATATTGTCAGATATTTATGATGCTAACTTATGTTAACAACAAATCAAGTTCCTCTCATAACAACGATGTTGGCCGAAAACTATGAAGTGTCAAACATTTACCAAGTGTTATACAACACAAATCTAGATTAATCATTTAACAAGCAAGGTATTAATAATTAGTAAAATAAAAAGATAAGACATGTTAATAGCAAACTTTCTTAGATATAAACATTAAAGTCCATGTTGAATTTATATTATACATATTCTAACACCATTAGTGAAACCTTTTCACCTTGACATAATTAACTTAGCTAAACATAATGAAAAAGAAGAACATAAATGAACTAGATAAGAACATAGTTATGATAAAAAGCATAAACAAGAGATTAATGAAAGCAAAACTTAAACATTACAAAAATACAAAGAAAGAAAGCAAGAATATGATCTTGATCTGAAAACCAAGATGACTAAATACATGGCAAATGCCTCCTTTTATAGGCTAAAATTCGGAACTATTGATTGGATGACTAATTATTTAGTTGGTGGCCAACCATTGACTTGGTGGTTGGTTTTTGACATAGTTGGCTGGTTATTGATATTGTTAGCTGGTTATTGATATTGTTAGCTGGCCAAAACATCATTGCTAACATCATAATTTGAGCACCTAGTCTCATGAAAGTTATGGGCAATTGTCTCAGCTTTTCAACAAAAAAAACCAGAGCTCATTTGGACTTCTAGAACTCGAGATATGAGCTAAAAATCGAACAGTGTCTGGGCTGCAAGACATATTCTGACTTCTCCGTTATTGCTACCATTTGAACTAAAAAATGACACTTTTAAATCTTGGACTCCTCATGAAAGTTTTAGGCCTATATCTTAGCTTTCCATACATATAAACTAGACCTAAATCCAAGGTCTACAGCTCCAGTTATAACCCAATAACCCGGTTTGAATTGAACCAGCATCTCTTCTCTTAGCCTAGTCTTCCTTTTGTCTCTTCACTTTCAATAGTTAATCACATCAATTAATCATTTGAATTGTTAGATATACCTGCATTCAAAATAAGCATTTACCATAAATTAAAGATATATTATATTATCAAATTTGTTATTATAAAACATGCTTTAGTTAGGGAATTTAATGATATTTTAGTGCAATATGATGATATAAAACCTTAATGAAAATGCAATTTTAAGTACTAATCAAGAGCCAATTTGATATAGGACTCATAGTGATAGAAATTGAAATACGCTCATGGATCTCCAATAGAAATACACTATACTATTTTGTGTCAAGACTTGTGTGCATTTTTTTCTACACTATATTATCTTTACATATTTTCTCTAAGTTAACATCAAAGCTATAGATATTTGGAAGGTGTATTGGTGAATGACTATAGTGTCCATTAAAGGAACAGGCTAAAAAAAGATATTTTGTATCACACTAATGATATGTCACTCTTTACCCGAGTTTTTATATTAGGTAAAAGTATTTGAATTAACCAGGAGTATATAAATGCATAGAGTGAGAGATTATGCATAACTCTTTGACATTGTTTAAAGGGATTAAAGATGATTTAATTTAATTATTTAGTTCAGAGTACAAATTGTATACTAAGTTGTAGTATGTTGGTATTTATAGTGGCTTGATATACATTCCAAACTTTTTTTTAAAATTTAATCACACATACCATTTACTATATGAAGAGGAGAACAAAAAAGATTTCTTATTATATGGATGAGGTTATAATAATGAATGTTGATTTTTACATGTGGAAGATGCAGTGATATATATCAAAATAGGCAATTAGTTATATTACGAGTTTGGTTTAATAAAATTAAATTTAGAGAGCCAGTTTGATCTAATTTGATAGAGTAGAAATAGACTTATGAATCTTTAATAAAAATACACTACATTATTCTTTATAAAGACTATATATAACATTTTTTCTATAAGTTATAAAAGAAAAAACCAACACTCTCTTTATTAGAACACCGTCAAAGATTTATAGATTTGAAATATGTATTAGTAACTATAGTAACCACTCAAGGAATGTAATTGGTTTGTTTTATTAGTTCATATACAAATATGGAGCTTGTAATTCAAGCGAAAAAATCATGACTGTTTTCTATTTGCTCTAATCAGTCTATTTAATCAAACTCATTTATTTACTAAAATTGGTAGTGATTCCTATCAATAATTTCTCTTGCTTTGATGTGTCTATTGCATGATTGTTGTGTAGTCTTTGATGATCATGACTATTTATATGATATGAATTATCTTATTATAATACTTAAAAACAAAGAATTAATATTTTATAATTCTAATTTTTTTCAAATTTGAAGTTTTCATTGCCTTGATAAATATAAAAACAAGCAAAAAAAGAAAAAGAAAAGAAAAGTCATGATGAATAATAAATTTTGATATTGCTTGTGTTATTCCTATTTAAGATATATTCTAGACAAGAAGATATTGTCTAATGCGCTAAAAACCTTTAGGACTTTAGTTTTAAGTTGTCGTAATGTTTGATAATGATTAGAAATTTTTTTTTGGTAAGTTGACATATGTATAAAAAGAAAAGAAGGTACAAAGATTATAAGGGGCATACCCCATATTTATAACGTAAACAAAAAGCTTAAAAACAACGAATGGCCACAAGAAGGCCACAAAACAGAAAACAAAACCTAGCTAGACTAGCTAGAGACAACAATAAAACCAACCACACATCAGTTTAAGATTATACGTTATTCACCTTCCAAGCTCTTTGGATCCTAATGTTTTCATCAGTTGCCGAAACGTTTATCATCAGATCGAGCTTGTCGCGAATGATCCTTGCATTCCGTTCTTGCCAAACACAATACATTGTAGCTGCGAAACCTAGTTTATGAGAAACATTTCTGAAAGTTTTACCATTCCAAGTGACAGTACCCCATCTAATCCATTCATCCAAGCTTTTCCTCATTCTAGGAATGTCACATCTATCACAAACATCCCACCATATCGCTTTAGAATAAGAACATTCAAAGAACAAATGGTTGTAATCTTCATTGTCAAGGAGACAAAGTGAGCACTAGTTGGGACCATATCCAAACCGATGTAGTTTATCCTGAGTTGTGAGTTGTTGTTAGACAACCAAGCATATAAGAAAAGAATGTCTTGGAATAGCATTCTTGAACCACACAGTATGTTGCGAACCTTGTGATCACGTGGTTACGCAACCCACGATCAAGTTTGAGATTTGATCCAGGAAAGCTGAAATAGGTGTGATAGGAGTGTGACACAATGGAAACCTGCTACAAGGCACCAACGCTATTGGAATCAAGTAGAATGACGCCACGAATGCAAGAATCACTCTCACACATTTAAACTAAAAAATTGAGAAGTAATTTTCATCAATGAGCACCGAAATTTAGGTTACATGAGTTTAAATAGTTTTTGAAAAATTAAACTTAATGGATCCCCATATGTGGGCTAATTTGAGTTCTATAACTCTAGATATAGTTAAAAATCTGAGGAGAGGTCAGACAGTAATAGTTCAAAAACAAGACAGTAACAGTTGGACAATAATAGTCCAAATGTTTGTTGATGAGCAATTTTGACTGTCTTAGAGGCAGAATTGAGTTTTCCTTCCTTCATAGAACTTGTAGCCTCATGTCTTAGCTTTCCAACGAGACAAATCTCACTTGAAATGGAGTTCTATAACTCTAGATATAGTTAACAATCTGAGAAGAGGTCTGAGAGTAACAGTTCAATGTCTAGACAGTAACAGTAACAGTAACAGTTATGCCTCAAAACGGGGTATGGGATGTGTATTGATGTAACACGGGCGTGTGATTGCCCATAAAAGTTTGAAGTATTTGATGTCACAGAAGGAGTTGAACATGCGACAGAGAAGAGGGGTAGAGTTAATAAAAGATTACGATTGTGTTATTGACTACCATCTTGGTAAGGCTAATGTAGTAGTTGATGCCTTGAGTAGGAAGGGAAAAACAGTGATGAATGATATAGAGCTTAAGGAATAGGAAATGGGCCTGCGGTTAAGTGTAGGGCCCGAGGGATCGCTATTAGCTCAGTTAAAGATCCAATTTGTGCTTCGAGACAAGGTCTTGGTGGCTCAACAGGCAGATGGGAAAGTAAAAGAGATCAAGGAGAGGGTAAACAAGGGTGTAGAGACATCATTTCAAATGTTATCCGATGGGCATAGCTATGGGCAGGCAAATTTATTTGCCTGAGGATAAGACTTTGAAAGATGAAGTATTAAGAGAAGCTCATGAATCTCAATTTGCTACTCATCTTGGGAGTACAAAGATGTATAGGGATTTAAAGGAATACTATTGGTGGCCAAATATGAAGAGGGAAATAGCAGAATTTATGTCGAACTGTGGGATCTGTCAACAAGTTAAGATAGAACACCAGAAACTTGCAAGGAAATTACAGTCATTATCAATTCCGGAATGGAAATGGGAGGATATTTCGATGGATTTTGTGATGGGATTACCCAGGGGAAAGAAGGGGAATGATGCCATATGGGTGGTCGTGGATCGACTAACAAAATCTGCTTTGTTTTTTCCTATGAAGATGACTGATTCAGTGGATAAGCTGGCAAAATTGTATGTAAATGAAGTAATCAGACTTCATGGAGTGCTAGTTTCAATTATATCGGATCGGGATCCAAGGTTCACATCGAGATTGTGGCCTAGCTTACAACGGGCAATGGGGAAAAAGTTGAATCTGAGCACGGCATTTCATCCTTAGACGATGGTCAATCTGAAAGGACCATTCAAACTCTTGAGGATCTCCTAAGGTCCTGTGTGCTGGAGTTTGGAGGGAATTGGGAGGATCTCCTTCCATTGGTAGAGTTTACTTATAATAATAGTCATCAAACTACTATTGGTATGGCTCCATATGAAGCATTGTATGGGAGGAAATGTCGTACCCCAATTTGTTAGGAGGAAGTAAGAGAAAGGAAGCTTTGGGGACCTGAAATGGTGCAACTGACAACTGACAAGGTGAGGGTGATCAAAAAGAGGATGAAGGAAGCCTAGGATAGACAAAAAAGTTACGCAGACAGCTGAAGAAG
>Ga0307517_10015047_pt1 | contig 10312 bp, 13 predicted proteins | sample 23_EM_MG_FD_194515 | JGI IMG/M metagenome (GOLD analysis project Ga0307517, IMG submission 194515) | Populus trichocarpa ectomycorrhiza microbial communities from riparian zone in the Pacific Northwest, United States - 23_EM | ecosystem: Host-associated > Plants > Roots > Unclassified | place...
GTACCATAGTCTTGCCATAGTCAATATATCAGTCATGCATTAGTCTGTATTCCTGCAGGTACGACTTTAGTGTGACTATAGTCTGACTAAGTCTGACTAATGCAAAAAGTCTCTTTTTACTGAGCGTGACCCACCACGACTCACGACTCGAGGAGCGCCAAATGAATAGTGTCACGGCCTGGTTATTTTGGGAATGACATCTGTGGAATGGTAGCTTGGGTCAGAAAAAGGGTTCGAAGCGGTTGACATAGGGGAATTGACTAGACTAGTATGTACGTACGGAGAAATCCTTGTTCAAAACTGGCTGCGGAGTTTTGGCCGATAGAGGCGAACTTGGGAGGTACAGCCCAGTAATTGGGCGGAATGAATGGTTATGCATTGATCGAGGTAATTTGCACTCATCTTTCTCGCACCTCACATGCATTATAGGAGCCAATTGGAAGGAAAATACTGTGTGCAAGTGTGTCGATAGTTATATGTGGGACCTTTCTATCCAAGATCTTTAGGAAGATGTCAAATTTCTTCCTCAATTCCAATTGCCCTCCGATGCAAAAGAGGTCATTTCTTGAACCGCCCTTGATAGAAATTGTTGAACAGAGTGAGAGAGTTAATATCATCCTATGGATCTACACGACCCTAGTAAGTGTTCAGCCGGACATAACAGTGACTTGCGCACCTCGCGTGCATGATGGCGTCTGGGACCAACCCAATTAGCCAACGACGAGCCAAATTCAATCACCGACAGAAACACCGCTTGGCGATGCAGTCCTGGTGGACCTGAGTCTGCTCGCTCACAAAAGATATGGACGGGTCTGGTGAAGTCTATTCTGGTTTCCCAAACAACGACCATGGCCACAGCAACGATCCGAAGCAGTGCTCGGTGCGCGGATGCACCCAGCTCCTCACCGATGGCGCCAACAACAAGATGTGCGATGTTTGTCGCAGCCGTCATCGCATCTACGCGAGCACCAAGAGGGCGAGGAGGAAGCTAGAGAAGGCCGCCGTCGCCAATGCTGTTGCTGCACGCAATGGTGGCGATACGCTTATGCTCATCCACGAGAGTGACCACTCCATTTCTCAAGGATCGTCGTCCTGGTTATCGCCCAGCACCCAATCTCTTCAACAGGTATGTTTATTTTGACTTTCCGTTTGGGAGCGCTTGGCTGTCTATTTTTGCCCCGCTATGATGCCCCGGGTGCTTCTCGTGGCAATTTCACGGAGTAGGATGTCGTATGGGTCCATGTATTCACTTTTGGACGCATATGTGCGCAGTTTTGGCGACTTGCAACGAGCAGTTGTTGTATGGGTCTATGTATTCATTTTTGGACGCATATACGCGCAAATTTGGCGACTTTGCAACGAAGAGCTGTACAGGTCCATGGATTCCTTTTTGGACGCATATATGCGCTTTGCGACGAGCAGTTTATATCCACCTGCGTTCTGAATAGCGATTGACCCATTTTCAGGACCCCTCGCCTCTCAGTTCGCAACAATCACCGTCGTCGTCGTCGCCTGCGAGCTGGAATCAAGCCATCGACCCTCGACTCTTCGCCTCTACTGGGATAGTTGCCAGCCCGTTTCCGGCTCAAACCACTAGCACGACCTCGGAGCTCGCGAACGCCCTAACTCTCCCGACGCCTCGCGCAAAGGTGCCGCAAGAGACTCCGCAACAACCTGTGGATCAGTCAACGATTGGGCTCGCGGAAAGCTCGAAACCCAACGACGAGCCACAGGAAGGAGGAAATAGTTCTGGTGGTTCGACGAGGTTTTGTTCAGTCAAGGGTTGCAAGGCCGTCATTCCTGGTCAGCATTTTTCTTCTCCGCAAAGGTCAATTCCTGACCTCCGCCGATAGAGTCCTACGAATTCAAGATGTGTCCACCTTGTCGTACTCGCTACAGAACCTATGGAAATACCAAACGCGCAAAATGGAAGATGGAACGAGAAGCTTTTGATCGCGAAATGGCATCATTAAGAGCCATTGAGGACGAGAAGAGGAAATCCAAGGGTTTGGGAGTAAGTATACCCCTTTTGCACTTGTAACTACCTTAAGTTTCGACGACTTTTCAGCCCCTCGCCGATAATCCAGAAGAATTGCGAGCATGGGAGCTGTCTATCATCGACGAGCAAATCGAACTTCCCGCCACAGTTCCACCTCCCATGTCTGCACTTCAACCTCCAGAGACGGACGACACCAACGTGAACACTGCGCGGTTGATAACTGGTGCCCCCACTTTGCCCACCGATTTACAATCACCCATGGTCATGGCAGGAGTATATCCAGCAACGATTGGTTCTATCGACACCCGACACTCCATCCCCCCATATCCACATCTCCACAACACCATCATCGGCGCGCCTGCTGCCCCTCTTCCAGCTCGCATGTGCACAGTATCGCACTGCCACAAGATTCTACCGGGCTACTACCGATATAAGCGCTGCGAGCAACACCGACTCCAAAATCGACACCACAGCCAGCTGAAGCGCGTTCGCGAGAAGGAGGTCAAGTCGGTTGGACCTGAGGACAGCGCGACTCCGCTCGGAATCGACGAAATTGGGCTGAATACCCCCAATAGTGCGGAACGGGCAAAGTTGTTGAAATTGTTGCAACAGTCGAAGACGATGAAGAAGGAAAGGAAGCCGAAGCAGGATAAAGGGAGGAAAAAGATAAGGGATGGCGTTTCGGAAGCATCAGAGCCCATGGTGGTGGGTAGTCCGGAAGTTCCGGGGGATGGACCCCAAGCCGCTGATACGCAAGGTTCGCCCAAACCCAGTGGGGAAGAAGCGACAGAAGATAAAGAACAGAAAGTAAGCATCAAACAGTTTTCTTCTCGTTTATTTTCTAATTTTTATTTTAGTCCAAAGGTCGTCCGAAGGTGTATTCTTGTACGAAAGAAGGGTGTTATAATCTCTTGGTTCCTACTCAACGATGGCGAACATGTGACGAGTGCAGGGTGATCGAGCGGAAGCGGCAGCACCAGGTCAGGGCTGACCAAAAGGCAGCTGAGAGTGTTTACTGGAAGAGCATCTCCGAGCGGATGAGCGCAGAGAGGAAGGCGGAGGCGGCCACCCACACCAGTGCCGCTGAGGGTGGTGTTGAAGGACCGAACCATGGTTCTCGGATGGATGTCGACCCTGATGCTGATGCCGATGGAGACTCTGAGCATTATGGTGGCGAGGAGCTCATATACCCGCTGGTGGATGAGCCGATCGCTCCTAGTGCACACCCTGCTCAAGCGCCGCCGCCGCCGACGAAGAGTACCCCGATTCTCTATGGCCCGACCACCTCGTCTGGCAACGGTTTTTCCAAATTTTTCGTCCAGCTTCCTCCGCCTCCTCCGCCTGTCAGGAAAGCGACTTCGGAGGAATTGTTGAAATTGAGTGATACACTTACGTCGAGAGTTTACCAGCCCAAGACGACGCCTTCTGCCATTGGTAGGATATTGGCACATAATCCTCACGTCTCTGTTGATGATTTTTCTGACATATTAGAGGTTGATCGATCCAAGGTGCGTTACGCTGTCTCGCTTTCTCCTGGAGCGGCTTTGAACTCAGCTTACAGCCCCCGGACTCGGCGGAACCAACAAACGGGGCAAATGGAGCGCAGCCCTCGAATCTGACTATCACGGAGGTGTCAGATAAATCGCTCCCGACTGCGACGGTACCTACATCGGCCCCGTTTGTCTATGATGCGCCAGCCAAGAGGCCCGACAAAGCGGGCGTGGATGTGCCAACAATGTCGTCGACTAGTAAAGGCAAGCGGAAACACAAGTCATCGTCGCAGAGCGTTCAGAACGCTAGTGCGGGTCCTTCTAGCAGCTCATTTGTACCTCCGATGACCGGTCCACCAAACCCATACTCTATCCCATATGGATATCCTCCCTCGTATCCCTATTATCCGTATTACATGCCACAATACCCTTATCCCCCTCCGCCGCTTGGGTCGGATCCGACTAAACAACCGTACTTACCTCCAGGAATGATATCCTCCACAGCCCCGCCGCCCCCAACAAGTTATTACCCTTACCCGTATCCACCTGCATCGTATGCATACAATGCGCCTCCGCCTCCTGGATATCCCTATTTGCCTCCACGTTACACTGCTCCTTCGTATGGCCAGACTTCGGGGCAACAGCCGTATCCTGGACCTATTTCGAGTTCTGGCCCTGGTTATTCGTATTACCCTCCTCCGCCCCCACCGCCCGCGCCGGTCTCTGCACCCGCACCTGCACGTCCTCCACCAAAACCGAAGCGAAAAGAAAAAGAAAAAGAGAAAGAGAAAGAGACGGGTGAGGCGAAGGCGCTAACAACGTTCTCCTTCCATCATTATAAACTAGGGCAATCTGGAGGGCCGCAGGAGGTACGTATTTGCACATTTTCTCGTTGAAGAGTGTCTGTTGAAATGATTTTGGTTGGAAATAGCCGAGGAAGCGATTGAAGGCGGATCCGAATTACTTGGAGAAGTTCAAAGCGCATACTTCGGTGCTTAAGATGTCTCTTATACCTTATGCGGATCGACCCACCGGATCTGCCCCAAGTACGGCTTTTATCCCTCCTGGAGAAAACACTGCGTCGTCGGAGAGTACTCGACGTGATGCCTCTCCTCCTGATTTAGCGGCGTTGCAGAGTGCGCAGCAGAATGTTCCTACGCCTACGATGGAATCTGGGGCTGAAGCGTCGACATCTGCTGCGCCAGCTTTGGTATGATTTCTTGCTAACGGTCCTGTTTCGGTCTTCTTATCTAACGTTGTTTTTTTACAGCGTCCATGCGCTACCAAGACATGTAGTCGCTCTATTCCTGCTGAAACGCATGGCACGATATGCGAAAAATGCAAACTGCGCTTCAAGAAACATCAAGCAAAGGCAAAAATTAAATATAAGCTCGAACCACGCAAGTTCCTCAAGATCAAAGCTCCGGAAGGATCAACAACAGGTGGCGTATGATAAGCCCTAGTTGAAAATGTTGTTAATTATTATCGTATTTGTGAGTCGTTTATTCATTCGCCACTAGTTGAATGCCCTCCCCGGGCTAACGTATCTAACAGATAATTAACTTGCTGTATTATGTTCTGATGCTGCTTTATCGCTATTTGGCGTAAACCATCCGTCGTCTGCCTCGTGCCGACAACCTGTATGTGGGGTGTCTTTAATTATATCGTCGATCCTTTAGGGACCCACGTTGCTGCCTTGAAGGATAGGAAGCGTGTTTTATGGGTAGTTCTCTGGCTTGCTAGTGAACTTAAACCCTTTCTTTTCGTCGTCTAGCTACTGCTACGGCTACGCTACCCACAATATGCCGCCCTCGAGAGTGTCTAGCATTCACGCAATGGATCTTGAATCTGGAGAAGAATTTGAAAGGATCAAGCAGAATTTTAGAAGTACGGTTGTTGAGCCTGATGTCACAGGTGTGTGTTGTTTTTTTGGTTCGCCCTTCAATTCCGAAGGACCAGAGATTGAATGTCGAATGTTGAGCACTTGGAGTTCTAGCTGATTTCCCAGAGACGCAGGCTGCGTTTGAAGAATTGCAATTCGAGTTGCAGGAGTTCCTTGCCCAGCATGTATCGAAAGTGTCGGCTTTGCAAGGTCGTATGGAGAGCAATGCAGCAGCGCAGGCGGGAACCTTGAATGGCGAGGCACGGGCACGTGTCAGTCAAGGAACTGGTATGAGGCTACCTACATATAAGCTTGGCGCGGTTTATCTCACTTGATTATTTTGACAGTGACGCCGGTTTCTATATCTCGTCGCCCTTCGGCTGCAGCGTCGACGCATTCTCATGTGGTCCCCGAGAGCGCAATTTCTGAAAAGAGCGGAGATCCCTCGCAGCGTCCCGTTGTCCAAATTGCTAATAATCCACTCGAGATACATATGGCTGCTTTGCAGACGTTTTTGACGACGCATCTAGAAAATATACGCGTGTTGCAGAACTCTGTCCCGCCAATTGTGGATGGAAGAAGGGCGGCTGGGAAGGCAGATCAAGCGAATAAGGCTACGCGAGCGCCTGGAGGACAGGAGGAAGAAGTGTACGCCACGCTTGCGCAACAGTTCCACATGCGTGTTGTCATCGTAAGTGTTGCTCGTATATTCGAAACTTGGATTACTGTATTCTAATACTTCGTTCTGCATTCTATTTCAGTCGACATTTACGGCTGCATTGATTGTGCTGTTACTTGTCTTGGTGGATGGGATCATCGGTCCCCGTCGCAGAATGGCATTCAGCGTCGGCATGCTGTTTTCCTTTATGGCTCTCTCGATTCATTTCGCCAACATCTTCCTCGCTGGTCGAGGCGCCACGCTCACCGCCACCACAACCAGCGGACCGAACCGCGACATCGAATCACTTAAATTTTACCTCTCCATCTGCGGCAACCTCCATCTTGCATCTACGGCGTTGTTTCTCGTGTCAATCGTCGTCATGATATTCCTTATTTTCAGTTCGATAGCGTTTCCTCTTGTTCTGTTGTTCCTTTCCGGGATCGGAGCGCTGGGTGTGTTCGTGAGCGCCTATTGGGAGATTCCGATCACGCTTGCGAATGTTCAATTCCTTGCTGCGAATTTGGGGAGGTTGAGGTCGTCACTTGATTCTCTTCGGCGGGGTGCGCGTGCTGCTCGACTTCGCCCTTCAAAGACAGTCTGAGAGGCTTAAAAAGGACATTCCGACGACGACGTAGATTGTCCCTCGTATTCTACCTTTTATCGTATGCAGTATGGTACATTTCTTAAGATTGAGTTATAGTACAAATAAACAGCCGAAGAGGCCAGGATAACTTTACGTAATCGCGCGGTCAACTTTATTTTACTGTCTTATATAAAAAGGACCCCGTTCTCTCCAGAACACCGGCCTTGAGGATGTCATAGTTTGAAAATATTATATCATATGAATAAAATTGGGTTGCGGAGCCGAAATGCTGGAGGACAAAGTGATTGGAGTTGGAGGATAATTGAATCTTGGATGGTCCAATCGCCGACAAAAACGCGAACCTCCGGCGATTCTGGACCGAACAATTTGTTGTGCTTGGAGGGTGGGTCTGAAGAGAGGACGTTCCAAGATCTTCCTCGCGTTGTGCACAAATAACAATTCCCATGCGGTACCAATGGGCCATGGGTGGCACAGCGACGTGTTTTTCGCTGTTCCAAGTGCGAGATTCACAGTAAGGTCGAGGTGATTTGGTAATGAGGATCCGGCGACCACCCACACAGACCCACACGTTGGAGGTGATCTTCAACATTATGCAGGGTTTGTGTCTGTGCTGGGTCTTGGGGTTCGCCAAGAAATCCAACATTGCATCAAATCCTTTATGTAACACATGTCAGTACACCATTCGCAGGTCCTAGGGAACAATATTTTAAGAGCACCTTCTGTAGTCCAAATACCAGGAAAGTCAATAGAGGAACTTACCAGTCGGAAGAAAGCGAGATCAGCATATGTTGTATGTAGATTTGCACAAAAAATATGACTCACAGGTAGCTAGAATTAGGTCAACTTTTAGATTACGCATACCCGTCGTAAATGCTACAATCAAGGCAGCCATTCTAAGAGATGGTCAGAAAAAATCTCTGTATGCAATGGAATCAAGAATATTACACCAGGTTTGTGACCCAAATCAAAGTGAATAATATTGCCCGTATACCGTTCGCAACTGGTCTGGAATTATGATTAATAAGGGAACGGAGATTGAAGTTGGGGATTTGATAATGTAGCTGGATGATTATTCGACCTATCCAGAGAGTTGGGTTGAGTTGGAACTAAGTAGGTGTGTGTAACTAGACGTACTTTGGACGAGGATTACAGTCAAGGTGACAACAGCAACTACCGCATATGACACTACTGACCTGTGTTGGCACATGGTTGAATGGAGGAGATTAATGCGAGTAGGAAAGCCATACCAAGAACGGTCTGCTGATTCGCAGTAGGTTCCCCAATTCACCTTTTGAACAGTATCCAATATGTTTCCACTTTGGGTAGCCACAAACATTTTAGATAAGTGCTGAATGTAGACATATTATAAAAATCAACCACGCGTTCACAAACTTGATGTCATACCAGCATTTTTCCAACGAATATCACCAGGAAGATGGTGTATGGACCCAGCAAGAGCTTACAATCGGTCAGCGACATCCAGCAGACCCAGGACGGTAGTGTATCCTTACCAGCAAAGACATGCCTATGCTAATTTGCACAATGTGCGTGTCTTCAAGAACATCTGGGATGCTCAGCAGAACCTGTGACTATGAGTTAACTGGAAGGTGTAGAAATCAGCGAGGCGGGTCATTCACATGAAGCAGCAGCGCTAAAGTCGTGCAACTCGTTCTAAACAGTTCTTTATCGGTAGCTGCATCCAATAATGATTTACAGCACTCACGTAGGTGGGAGCGCATAAATGAGGGCGGCTTGGGTGGAACACAATGAATATGGGGGTGTAGGATTTGTTTGTTCACCCGCAAGAAATAGCAGCGAGTACGAGACAGCATAGAAGACCCAAGAAAAGCAGAAGCTGTACCACGTTGGGTTCCGTTTGACCTTTCGGGATAACGCCGCAGTTATCAACACAAGGACCAGTCCGACCCCCCCTGCGAGATTCAATGCAACGAAGGCGAGTACACCGGCCTCGCTCGGGTGTGGATGTGAACCATCGCCTTGTCTATCCGGACCTATCCCATGTTGATAGGGATCCACCCCAATCATTAGTACGATGGATCCGAACTCCCAGCAAGCATAAATGTACTCACCAGTCGTATTGAAGGAAGGACCGATATTCATACCGACAAGACGGAAGCGATGTACAAATAAACGGTCAGAGTTTGAAAAGGAATACTTATAGTCTTAAGATTGTTGATCGTTCAGAACGGAACGGAGGCGATACATCTGAAGGCTGGATGCACTATCGTAACATCGGACTCGGAGTGATCAAAGGACGACGGTTGAGTTGAACTCAAAAATGTACATCACTGGATGTTCTAAACATAACTCCGAAGGGTCATCCCCAGGACACCGATTGGCGATATCGGGGATGCGTCAATTTTCATACCTAGATAGAATATCTATAATTGAAGTGACGCGCGAAGCAATAAAACATAGATGTGTGTGTGATCTCGTCGATTTCATTGAGTTGTAAAAGAGATATCCAGCTTGAGCCCATACTCTGATGCTCTTGGCAGACAAGCTGCCTTGCGATGACAAAGAAGCATATCTCGGTGGTAAGGAAGGGGCATAATTATGTAAACCTATGAGATAAGGAGGTTTAATTAAGGTGGCTTGACCCGTCGATAAGTAGCGACAACTCACCAGAGCCAATAATTGCACTAGAAGGACTACTAACCCATTGGGAGGCAACCGTACTTAAGCGCTTACACAGGTAAACGATGAGATCTTGAGAGGCCAGGGCTTCGGGACACTTCCATCTTCTGCATCGTCGTTTATTCATTAACGGTACATCTGCCGTTGTAAATCACTTGAGAACCGCGTGTCAAAAATGTGAAAGGGATGATCCTATTTGCTCAGGACGTCGGGTAGGGGATATCAACAAGGACGACCCTCCCCAGTGTAGGATGGTTGCCACAAGCTAAGCCTGCAGTTCCACGGTTGTCATTGGCAGCGTGCTTCGTTCGGCCAATACGGATGCTGTGCCCCTTCCAAAAATCACATCCTGTCAGAAACGGGGGATAGATAAGACGACAAGTTACCCGTGCTCCATTTTTGCCTCGTACCGTCTGCGTACGGAAGGTAAGGGCCGTGCCGGGAGGCAATGTCAAGGATGCTGGCATTTTGGTGGGTCCACAACGATCGTACGGAACGTGATCACGATATCGAACAAAACACCTTTCGTCCAACTCTTGGGCAACATGATCAATGTTAATTGATTGACTCTCAGATATGAAGGCGAATGGGAGGCGTTTTACCTTAGAGCTACGAAGCTGAGGATTGCGGGGGGTGGAAACACGTATCGCCATGACCAACGATTGGCTAAAAATAGCTCGGTTGAGTATAGTAATAAGGAACTGGTCATAACTGAATGGATCATTAGCTGCGTTCGTTCCCAAAGTAAGGAACGCGAGCACGTACATTCGAGGATCATGCAGTATGTACCAATTTCGAGAAAAATTAACCAGGTCGATGTGCGAAGTTTCAAACTGGGGTTTCCAGTTTCGCCCGGAATGATGAGCCTCGGATTCTCCTGGATGTCGTTAAGCGTGATTCCAACATTCATGAAACCGCGAGAGTCCGACGCGTTCGGCATCGATGATTGGAACAAGGAAAACAACTGTCACTGTCTGTCAGAGAGTTGGCAGCGACGAAAGAAGGATGGCATTACTTC
>Ga0307517_10015048_pt1 | contig 10312 bp, 5 predicted proteins | sample 23_EM_MG_FD_194515 | JGI IMG/M metagenome (GOLD analysis project Ga0307517, IMG submission 194515) | Populus trichocarpa ectomycorrhiza microbial communities from riparian zone in the Pacific Northwest, United States - 23_EM | ecosystem: Host-associated > Plants > Roots > Unclassified | place...
AAGATGTTCGCAAGCACAGAGGCTTTGGAATTTACAAGGACCTTTTAGATCTCTACCCGGCTTGAAAAACTCTCTATGCCAGAATTCTATATGATGCGACCACAGATCCTTGGTCAACTCTAATAGAGGCAAAAGGCTTTTATTTTATATATAAGCGGGCAGTCGTTGGGCCTTCTTTCTTTGATTTGAGGATAGATGCAATGCTGTTTTTTCACCTCATCTGCTACCTTACATTAAGTGATTTCACTGTTGATGTTCATACAGCAGATGGATGGAGAGATCAGACTATCAGTTGTGCCATTAGAAGCCCTTTCCCACTTCGTGTTTAGGGAGAACAACCAGTCATACGAGTTTGGGTTGGCTCCCTCAACTAGTGTAAGAGTCGTACCCTATTTGAAAACTATAACTTGTCACTCCTACCTTAAAAAAGCCAATGCAGGATTTAACAGGTAATACGTACCTTAGGTTATTCAAATGAAGAGTAGATCAGTTTAGCCAACTGAGGATTTGGTTTTTTTAAAAGATAGAAGGCTGGACATCTTGTCCTCATTCCTTTAAGTACACGACATTCGTGAGATGCGAACGTAGGGCTGGCACTTATACCCGGATTGGAACCAAAGAATCCTCGTCTAGAAAGAGCTTGACTCTTTCCCTTTGAAAAAGAAAGAGAGCAAGGCCTTTTCCTTCAACACATAATCCCTCGGTCATTTCCTCCCTCGAAAGCTAACAACAACGAATAAGAGAACTGCTTGTGAAAAAAAACTTGTTCGCAGCTAAAGAGATAGAGGACAAGATCAATAGACGCAGATCCATGCCTTACTTCTTATTTGTCAGGTCTTTCTAGCTTTGAGCCTGGTCTAGTATGTAAGGATTTTGCATGGTCTTGACTGATTGTGATTACATCTTGTCTACAATTTTATTTAAAGATAGAAAGATTTGACGACCAATAGCTTTTTTTATTTTTGGGCATAAGAAACAATAGTTGAGAGAGAAAGGAATTTCACCGAGGCTAATTCAATTCATGATTGTTAAATCATATCATTCCATCATATACCAGCTTAGTGCTCCACACTCAAACTGTCCTAAAAGAAGTGTTTTAATAGTTTTTCATTATCAATTACCTCTGTCATTTTGTTACAGTAGGATTTGAACTAAGTGACAAGACACTAAGTTCCGGTGTACTTGATGAACTCAGGGATACAAAACTTCTTTGGAACAACCACATTTAAGACTAAACATTTTTTCATGACTTGTACAGGATCATACAAATCCGCTCCTATCATAACCCATATCCGAGTTATTCTCCAAATTCTTTGTTTTTCCTTCAATAAAAATCAAAAAATAAAATAAAGACAGGCAACGTGAAGAAAGCAGGTCGAGGAGGATTCCAGAAAATACATAAAGATCAAGTTGCAATTTTGGATGAAATTTAAAGCTTAATTGTACCTCATTATACTCAAAACAGAAGAAACAATACAAATTCAATGACAAATTAAATGATTATCGAATGAATCTGCTTAAAATTTAAGCTTAAAGATATAATTAGATGTTTAATATGCCAATTTGATTTAATCATGGGCCAAATTAAAGTTTAATTATGTTTAAGAATTAATTTGGGTCCAATTAAAGGATTTAATTAGATGCAAGGACTTAATTATACTTTAAATAGGTCAAGTTAATTTTATTAGGGATTTAATTGGTAAAAAAAATTAAGTTTAGGAGCCCAATTTAAGCTTAATTGACAAGATTGGAATTTCAGGAGACCAAATTTAATTTTTACCAAGTCAATTGATTGAAATCAGGGGTAAAATTGCAAAAAAATTAAAGTTTTTGGGTAAATTAAAGGTTATATTGAAAATATTCACAGCTAAGGACCATTTTGCAAAAGGTACTAAACTCAGGCACCCAAATGGCTAAAATCAGGGGTGAAATTGAAGAAATTTAAGAGTTTGATGGTCAATTAAGGGTAAGATTGCATAAATTCGAGATTAAGGACCAAAATAAAAAAAGGCACTAAAATTTAGGGTTTAAATTGAAGTTCGTCAGGGGAAAAATTACATAACATTATAAGATTATGGTCAATTAGGGATGCAATTAAAATACATTAAAAGTTGGAGGACTAAATTGAACTTTGGCTAAAAATCTAAATTAAAACCTTATAAAATCCCAAAATGGCACTGTTTTGAACAGTAAAAAAAAAAAAAAGGACCAGACGACGCGTTGTCTGGTGAGACTGTTCATCTTCTTCTTCAGAAAAGCTGCTCGAATGGCTTACTTTCCAAGGCATTTGACGCTTTGTTTTTCACCAAATTGGACAAAACATCAACGCAAACGATCATCTGACATCTAACTACACCTTAGTGTGGTCAGTTCTGGCCAACTGACACCACAGAGGTGGTGTGACCGCCCCAAAATAGCCAACCCGACCAACCATTCCTCTGCAACAAATTTGACAGCCCATGATGCCTAATTTGAACCAGTGGTTTGAATCCTTCTAGGTCGATCCAAGGCCTAGATTTGGCACAAGTGGAGATCAAACATCCCTCTTTCATCCCCTATAAATATATTTGGATTTCATGGCCTGAAGGAGGGAAGAATGAGGTGCAAAAATTGAAAAAAGACAGCCTCCCCCTAATGCTGGTATTGTCGTTTGCACAAATGCTACAATATATTAGGGTTCCTTACCCTGCTCGCTCACCCTTTCATTGGGCTGAATTATTGCTTAAGTCTGAGCAAAAATGCTAGCTCGATTGGACAAACCTTCACTAAAGGTATTTCTTAGCAATGTGAGCCATGCTAACATTTAGGGAGTCCAACTTTTCTTGGAAGTAGGTGTCATGGTTAACATGTTCTTCATCTTTCATATTTCTTTGCCAGAGTTGGGTGTTGTAAATTCTACAAATCTGAGCTTTTCTGTAACATCCTAGTTAACGAAACAACATATCAAACATAATAACATAACATAAATAGCATGGTAATTTTTTTTTTATTTCTGAATTCAAATAGAAGTTGATGAAATTTCTACTGAAATTTTGACAGAATTTCCCCTATAGTTAGACATACCAAGTTATTAACAATTGCCTACTTTTCAAGGCTTTTATAACCACATAGGTTATTCATCTCAATTTCCTTTTTATATTATCCCATCCTTGGAAACATTCTCAACATCACATAGACCATTCATCTTTCAGTATTAATATCACATACATTCTTAAGAGTATAATTTGAAACATGCATTAGATCAAAGGATATAATTATTAAATCAATCATGCATAATTTTAAAGTAGGACAGTTTAAAAGATAACATGTATGGAAATTGTTGTGAAAAGTACTTAGTTATTGTTTTACATAAGACGTTCGTCTAAAGACTTCATTATATGAGAAATACAAAGATAAACATTGTTACAAAATAAAGTTATTGTTTAAATTACAAAATCTATTATATGCCCAACAAAAGTTCCTTGAAGTCCTGGAGTTCGTCTGTCGTTTAGTTATTTGGTCTACCGATATATGAAGGTCCTGCAATAAAATTAATTAAGCAAATTTTTGGATTATGATCATAGTTTTATCTACTAAGGATAACGAGATTGAGAGTACTCATTCTCTTATCGAGTATTATAGGAAATCCTCATAAATGATAGTCACATCTTTTATAACAATTACGTAGCATAATTCTTAATCATGCAATTGCTCAACAATCATGCAATTTATCTAATCATGCAAGATAAAATCAAGAATTTTACACGACTATGCTCAACAATCATTATAATATAATTCCTTTTCGAGTTCCCAGAGGGTCTTCGCTTTATAGGCCTTTGCTCATTACGAATGCAAACTCAAATTCATCGGTTACCAAAGCTATGAAAAATAATACCAATATTGACTTTCAGTCATTTTAAAAGCAAATCAAATTTGTTGTTTTCATCAACTTTGAAAACGATTCCAACATTGGCTTCCATCTATTATGAAAGAAAATCAAATTCAATGTTTCCTACAACTCTAGAAATCAATCCCAACATTGGCTTTCTCCAAATTCAATGGTTTCCGCGACTCTGAAAACAAATCCAACATTGGCTTCCGCTCATTGCGAAAGCAATTCAAAGTCAATGGTTTCCGTGTCTAATTTATACACTCAAATTTGTCAAAATACAATGGTATGCAGGTCTGTCCTGTAATGTATAGCCCGACCTCTCCATAGTGTTTTATCCATATTTGGAGTTCTATAACTCACAATAGAATAAGGCTTATTTCTTGTGAAAGTTAAGATAATGACACACATCTTTCATGCAGACATTTATTCCAATTTCTCTCAACTATAAGCCTAACATTTCAGTTCAAGGTCTAGGTCACATGGTGTCCAGAATTTTCTAATCTGACCTGTCTTCGGTTTCCTACCAATATCTAGAGTTATATAGCTCTAATTTAGGGGATTCTAGTTCCATTTAAAATTTAACACCCAATTCTACAACATTTATGAAGGACGATTCTTCTAGATTATGCATTTATCTAGGTCAATTCCTAGTCACAAGTTAACTAACAACACAACCCATATTTTTGGTTTGAATGTCCATCATATAAACCATCATTTTCATGCATTTCTTTTCTTTCTTTAGTTATTATTACTTACAAAATTCTATTTCCTCATCAATAATAACACATGGGATTATAATTTATATAAAAGTTAGGCTTCACAAGAGTATATGTAACTAAGATTTGTTCATGTGTCTAAATTTCCAGCACATCATAGTTTCTTGTAGGATGCTACATTATTATTTTATCATGTATACATAAAAATATAAAAAATGTTTTCCCCTCATCTTGTGTTCATATTTGGCCAAAGGGTTGTAAGCCTTTTATTAGTTTCCTTGTTCTTTAATTTAGTTAAGAACATCATCAAGCCTTTCTCCACCTCTCTTCCACATTTCATCCTCACCTTCAACTTACCCAAAAAAATTCCCCAAGAACTCTAATCTAAGAGCTACTATTTTTACATAAAACTTCCCCATAACATTTTAAATTACTCTAGGAAGGTTTTCGATTTGTTCTGGTTGTGTTTTCTGCTTCTTGAAACTCCTCCCTCAAATATTTTAGCTTCTCTTCCTTTCTTCTTCTGTTGCCATCAACTCCTTCTTGTTCTTCTCCCTTACTTTGTTTCATCTTTTTTGGGTATAAATCTTCACTCAACCTTCTTGTCTCCTCTCATATATTTGATTGCATGTGGTTTTCTTTGTTGTTCTTGAGAGGAGGTATTAAAGAATTGAGTGTCTCTTCTTCTTCTTTCTTTCTTTTTATGCCGTCAACTCCTTCTTTTCTTTTAGGGATGGGTTTTTCTCCTCTCTTTTTTGTTTTGTTTTAATCCCTCACTTGTTCATGCCTTTTAGATCTAGTCCTCTCTTTTTTGCTTTTCCTAAATTAGGTCACAATCTCTTTTTATTCACGTATGTATTTTTCACACTTAAAGTTAGAGTTTTTTTTTTTATCTTACCAATTGTTCTTCTCTATTTACTTAATCTCATGCATTGATTTTTAAGGGGTTTACATTTTCAGGGACCTATATTTCAACTTGTACATATATGTGATGGATATGCCAAACTATATTGGATATGGATTAGCTTTTCCAAACTAATTCATGACTACCATAGCTCATTAGGCAGGATTTCTAAGTCCAACTAGTTGTTGAAAAGGATCATTTGTCAAGTTCTTATCATAGTTGAATCCCAAAACATATTAGAGAGAAATGTGGGTCGTGACTCTCTCATAGATAATAAAAGAGTTCATACATGAATTGAAATTCTCAAGATTTAAAAGCCATATACATCACTACTTAAAAAAAAACATCTTCTCTATTATCTATGTTCTTGATAAAAGATGTGATGACACTTACATGTTTTTGATACTTCACAACATCACTTCCGATCTACGTGGCTTGTTGTTGCAACCTTTTAGCATGACGAGCTACTTACTCAATTTGCTTTGTCATTTGTCTTATCTTATCATGGAACAAGGTATTATCAGCAACCAGTACCTTGTTATTGGTTGTTAAAGCCTCATTACTTCTCTCTAACACTTGTATTATAGTCTCTAACTATGCTACTTTAGTCATTGCCCTTTGCAACTACTCTCTCTCGATATCAAGCTCGACTATTTTAGAGTTAATTTGAACTCCAAAACTATCAATATAGTCTTAGCATTCTAAATGCTCTTGCTTAGTCCTAAGTAATCCTTCTTCTATTATGAGGTAATGGCTTTTTAACTCTTTCATATGCTCTTGAATTTCCAGCTCAGATTGTAATACCATGATTTGTACCATTGAAGACTCAACTCTCTTTTGGTAGTCTCTCATGTTAGACTCAATAGTATTTATCTTGTCTTTGGTTGACCTATTGACTTTGGCCACCTCTTTTTCTATTATCACATGCTTGTTTAGTAGCCCATCATACTTATCTATTTGGTTTCTCAACTCATCTTGGATACCCTTGGCTATGTCTTCGACTACCATGACCTTTTTCTTTCAGTCTTTCACTACCTCGTGATTGTTTTTTAAAGCCTCTGGCTGTTCATCTTTCTTTTTCAACTGTTGGTTTAAGTAATCCCTCATTTTATCTTCCTTATTTAATTGTTTTTCCAAGAGTTGTTGCTACCCTTTGTTATGGCAAAGATCAGTTCTGCACTTCTCTACTTACTTTCTTAACTCCTCTTTAATATCAATTCCTTTTCTTTTCAGTAGCTTTACTTTCTATTCTGAATTTTTAAACATCCGAGAAGGCCCTTTGTTTCTCTAGATTGCATAGTTTTGACTAAATGAAGATTCAACTCCACTTCCTTCTTCTTTATTTACTAGTAGAAGCTTTTCTCAGTCTTGTTTAACACGTTCCATTTCTTTAAGGGATGATTGATTCTCCACAGACCGGTGAAATCTGCTAAACTTAGTGTTTTTGGTACATATTGTGTTCCACGTAGTTGTCTCGTTACAAATGCAAGTGCATAAATAATGTATCCAATTACACCAATCAGAGGAACCCATATCCTAGTACCACAACTCATTATACAGACTGCATCGTTCATCCCTGATGGTTTCCATTTGAAGTTGTTTTGTGGTACTGTGACATATTTCTCCACCCATACTTTCTCGTCCAGGTTCTTCCAACTTTCATCTATAATAATTTTAATGGTCGAAGATCAAATCAACAAAAACTATTAAAGATATTTCTTGGTGTTTCGATATGACTGATGATCCATAGGTGCACCATTGGAACACAGCATCTCATAGCTCATTTTCCATGCATCCTACAATGGTTAATTGATAGCATGGTTTTAGCCAAAATTTTAACAGAAGGGTTGATTCGATCACACTCATACTCCATAAAGGTATCCTCCATCAGCTACTCTACACCGGTTGATTTTTCCTAGGCATAATAACTTGACTACTTCTGAAGCTGTATCTTTAAATTTTCTTCTAATGTAGATCTTATGGCTATTATTTGGGGAAATCTAGAATCCACTACCAAAAAATTGACAAATACAAATGGAAAAACCGACATAATGTTTCTGTCGGTAAATTGCAGTAAATTTTACCAACAAAATATGCTCTCGCTATATCCATCGGTAAACACTGATGGAAATATTCATTTGGTAGATACCGAGAAAAATACAATGGGAAAAGAAGGAATTAGAACAAAGTCAAAAAGTACAATGACGTGTCATTTATATCGACCGATTAATACTTTTGGTAAAATCTATCTATAAACTTATTGGTAAACTATTAACTTCTCCCTTACATTGTTCATTATATCAATTACAAAGGATATCAATGACGAAGCTCTGGAACTATTCACTTCTCAATTGTACTATTAATTAGTGTTCTTTACAGACAAAATCACCGACAGATTGAAAAATCATCGATGATATTTGGGGGTTTCTAAAATTTTTTTATTAAATTAAAAATTTAAATTAAATATTATAGACAGAATCACCGACAGATTGAAAAGTCATCAGTGATATTTTAGGGGTTTTTGACATTTTCAATTAAATTGAATATTTTAGTTAAATATTACAGACGAAATCACAGATAAAATAATTAAAAATATTAATATTTAGTTATTCATCAGTAAAATGCCCTAATAAAAAGATTAGAATCCCTCATTTCATAACAAATGCGCCTCTTCTTCTTCTTCTTCTTTGTCATCCCTTTATGTAAAAAACATCAACGTCCATTTCTTTCTTTCACTTCTCTCCTCAACTACTTCTCTTTTTTTTATTTTCTCCTTCACGTGCAGGTATGTTTTCTCCTCTCCTTTTCTTTTCTCCTCTTAGTTTTTTTTTAATTAACATACTTTATAAATTTGTTTTTTCTTTTCTCTTCTTAGCTTCACTTGTAATTACATTAAGGTAAGATTTTTCTTTTTTCTTCTCTTTTTTGTGTTTGTTCTGCGTTATATTTTTGTTATATTATTTTAAAAAATAATTGTTCTTAATAATTGTATAAATATTGTTGTAGGATTTTTTTTTCATATGAGATCAATTTTGTTGGATTTTAGTTGGATTTTTTTTTTATCAATTTTGTTGTTCAATTTCAATTAAATTATTTTATTTGTTGTTGGATTATGGGTTATGAAATAGGTTTTCTAGGTTAGGTGGAAATTATTTTTAGTTGATTTATTTATTTGTTGCAAATTTTTTAACTTTATTTGAGTATTATGAAGTGTTGATTTATATTAATTTAATTATTTTCTACTTCTATTAAATAGATTTCTTGAAAATGTTTTTAAATAATTATTAACGGTGTCACACCCGGACGTCGTGGCGACCCGTTTAAAAATTAAAATCTCATGGAAAAAGAATAGATTTCTGGCATCTAACTGGTCAACAAAGATTCTACGGTACGAGACTGGTTACACGAAAGAGAAGATGTTATCACCCCTTAAGAGTCCTACCTGAGGCAAGCTGCATTGCTGGTTTTGTTTTAAATTGCTAAGAGTTTGTCTTTGTTCTATTTTTCAGGTCATCCTATAATATTTTTGACTCTGGTGTCAGTGAATATTCACCTATGAATATTTCCAACTCTGACGTTGGTAAATATTACGCAATCCATAAAAGTATGATATTCCTGACTCTGATGCCAGTGAATAAATCCGCAAAATTCTATATTAAAAGTAACAACAACTATATATATATTTTTTTATCTTTTTTTTTTGTCATTTATGTAGCCCGATCTTAAAACTAAAAAAAAAGATCGGGTCACTGGTCTAAACCAGTGACCTGGCTGACCATTGTTGCATGCATGCGTGATTGGTTCACACATGTATGCAACAATAACCAGTTAATTATTTTAGCAAGGAAGGAAACTTACCTGGGCGTGCGGCTGCTGGAGGCGTCGCTGTTTGCTGTTATTGCGTTGTTTGGTTCCCTCTCTCTCAACTAGTCTCGTTACTTCTAGTGCTGAGGAGGGATGTCTGCAACCATGGCTAAGGAGAGACAGTTGTTATGGATTGCCACCTGCACAGTACAGAGAAGGTCGCTCGTTGGAAGCGCAACTTGCTGCTATTCATTTACTTCTAGTTAAAATATTCAGATTGAATTGAACATAGCAGACTCTTTCAACACATGAAGAAATCGCATAGTAGCTAATATATTCAAAGACTAATTCATGAATTCTGGATCCATACTTATAATTCTGGATCCATCCTGCAGGTCATGTTTTTTTTTTCAACTTCTTAAGATAATGGCACCATGAAGAAACAAAATATTAAAATGCATCGTTCTTCTCTCCATTTGTTTCAGATAATGAGTCTCCATTGGTTTCAAATAATGAAAATCAACATAACTACGTACTAGTTAAAAACAAAATGAAGCACGTTGTCGTCCTCTGCCAGCATAAATGAAAAATGTAGCACGTTGGAGAAAACAGAGGTTAAAGGAGACAAAGCCAAAGCCATATCGAGAATGAAGGAACTACATATTGCGATGGGCTGCCTCTGCAAAATCGAAGAAAGCAGGAAAGTATATCGGCCGGAAGGTAAATTTTTTAACATATTTGAGTCATTAATCTTCTCCCTGAACCGAAAACTTTAAAATTTCTCCTCTCTCGGCATGTTTGGACGTTTGAGTTCATTAAGTGCACATGCAGTATCGATAAAGCCTTGAAATACAAAAAAAAAAGCCTTCAAAAATTAATTAAATAAAAAAAATCAAATTAACTGATTATAAAATCCAAAAAAACTATTATCCAGTTCATTTTTAATTTCAAAAACTTGAAATTGATTCAGCCAAAATTAAATCTAAAATAAAAAAAATATTAACATTTTTATTAATC
>Ga0307517_10015049_pt1 | contig 10311 bp, 5 predicted proteins | sample 23_EM_MG_FD_194515 | JGI IMG/M metagenome (GOLD analysis project Ga0307517, IMG submission 194515) | Populus trichocarpa ectomycorrhiza microbial communities from riparian zone in the Pacific Northwest, United States - 23_EM | ecosystem: Host-associated > Plants > Roots > Unclassified | place...
ACCTGGAAACGATGTTATCCTCGGCCGAACGCACTCCCAGACTTTCGAAACGCCCCGTGCTGCATGATATCACGTTGCGCCAATATGGGAACACTCTAGACTTCCCAGTGGATGTTGTCACCATCTCCCAGTTTCCGCATCGAGCTCCCCATGCAAAACTTCAACAAAGTGTCCAACCTGCAGCCAAGTTGACCTCTGCCGGTCCTACTCATGACGACCGCACTAAGAGGATTATGCGCGAGGTCGGTCTTTGCTGCTCTACAGCCCCATTTTCACGCCTGCTGATTTCTCCTCAGTTGAAAGCGCTCATAGTGGATCCACACCCACAGATCGATCTTTACGTGAATGACAGTGATATATCTTTCCTCAAGATGATTCTCGAAGTATGTATGGTGACATCGGGTGAGTGAATGTGACTGATGTGACTCATATTTGCAAGGCACCGAAAGACGAAACCAAGTGCCCATATCGCAATGGGACGTTCCTTCTCACCTGTGACATTCCTCAAAACTATCCACGCGAACCCCCAGAGATTAGATTTGTCACCTTTATTTTACATCCAAACGTGAGTGGCATGGTTGTGGCTACCTGCATGCCTTTGCTCACGTCGTCCAAATATCAAGATCTCAAAACAAGGAAAGGTGAGCTGTCCAGGCCGATGCAGAGGGTGGAAATCTGATTTTTTCTGCTTTAGGTCTGCGTCGCGGAACTAGGCCGTCTATGGTCGTCCGATATCACCCTCAAAGAAATTTTCTCGCTAATATATGGACTATTGTTGGAACCTGATTTGGAGAATCCGTCCGAAATACAGGCGTCTTTGAAATATTGTGCGTTGAAAAATTCAGTACATTAGACCATGTCTCTAACCTCAGGCACCTCAGATGATGACGATGGAACTTTTGCACTTGCAGTGGCTGAGGCAGTGGATGAGCATGCTTCAAAGAGTAGAGATGATTGGAGGCTTGAGCTGGCGAATGCGGACGAGCAATAGTTGCAGGAATATTTTTTGGCTGTATTAAATAGTTTGAAGCCTGACTTATGGAAGGTGCCAGTAGATTGGACTCTACATCGCAGGATCGTCTCTTGACCATGGAAAAGCAGATCAAAGAGCATGCCGATTCTTCATCTATGCAGACTCCCTGTTGCATTCTCGATGTGTCAGAGCTCATTGTCGGTCGACATCAAAGACAGCCGTTCGGTAGACCATTTAGAGGACACGATCGTGAATGCCAACTTAACATGGATTACTTTATCGAGGGGTGCCAGGGTGTGTGGTTTATTTGGATGTTGTGTGTACCAATAAACAAGCGAAAGGGGTGGCTTGCAATACGGCGAAGGGGGCAGGTCATCATGTAGAGTGGATATTGTCACTAAACCCTGTGGCGAAAAGAACGTGGCTACAGTTCTTGAATATTGAAGCAAGTGGGAATTGCACCGCGTGCGGTACTATTGTATTCGCAGTATCGCTGACGTCAACGTTTCCAAATAATGTGAATTGACTGTCCTCAGCCGCTTGGGCAAATTTATGGGTACGATTCTAACCAGAAAGAATCAGTCTCGATATTGAAAATAAGAGAACTACCACACACGGGTCGATAAAAATACGTCGGTTTCTGGCCCCGCGTGTCCCCCATTTCTACGCAATTTTACTTACCCCTACCCCCTGATGATCCGGAGCGACATACCGAACCAGTCTGTGTGGTGCCCAGAGGCGGTCAAAAAGGAGAACACGAAGATTTTGGATGCCAGAGAGCAATTTGAGGATTCTGGAAGCGACATAGGGGGCGGAAGGTCCGCAACCCACAACTACCAGTTTCAAAGGAGTCGTAATAACAAGTTCAAACCCTCCGGAGATTAGGCGGCCGTTGTCGTGGACGACGGCAAGCCTGAGGGTGTACATTCGTATAAATGAAGTTTGAGAAGTGGAGTTCTCCACTTCTCAAATATATCCATTACCGTAGTACTTATTCTGTTGTTAAATCTGGTCAAACATTCTTCAGCCTGGCTTCATGATTTCCTCTATGACTCCAAATATTCCTCCGGAAATTTGGCTGAGGACGGCACAGTTCATCTCGCCGAGCACCATCCGAAACCTCTACTCCGTAAATCCAGTATTTCTATATCTGGCACTCAACGATAGGTACAGCGATATCACCCTCGAAATGTGCGGGAGTGCGACGCTCAAGCACCTCAAGTAAGAATTAGAATATTAACCCTTCGTCTTAGCCTTGGGCTCGCAGCCAACTCGCAGCCCATGACTCCGGTTTGTCCCTACCAGTCACTCCCACATTGCACATCGCGTTAGTCGACTCAGTTTAGACGCTCACTGGTTCACATTGAGCATGCGTTTGACAGAGTCCTAGTCGAAGAAAGTTACCTTACGAACCATGGTAGCATGGTACTTACTGTAACTTACTTACCCATCAACCTTGGTCGGTTCATCGACCCCCTTGTATGGAGATTATTCAACGTCAAGAAGGACAAGGCGTTAACGGAAACCGCAGTCGTCAGATTTCTGAACGTTTCATCTCTCACCATTTACGGGGTTTCCTCTCAACCTCAACCAGATCTAATCTTGATGAATGCGTATACTGCCTGCGCTTCAAACCTCCGAGCACTCAAGCTGATTTCCTTCTCCGGCGACTTCCACACTATTTTGCCACTGAACGCCTCCGTGCTCACGTCATTGGAGGAAGTCGCTCTCTTCATCAATGAGCTTCGGAATGACTTTAGCGTCGACGCTGAATCTTTCTGGACATTCTTCCAGGCTATCGCTTCCACACTGACCACTCTGAATATATCATTCAATGACACCCCCGACGAAACGTCCCGACTCTTTTGTTTTCCTTGTCAGGGAGCCGGGGCACCCTTCCCAAAATTTACAAGCTTCTCAATTTGTCAATTTGGGGCTCCCTGCCTCACCCAACTCAAACATGATGGAATTTTTGAATCAACACGCGGATACGCTCAAACACTTCTCTCTGCAGCACATACCTTTGGGGTCCCAATCACTGGGTGTTCCTGACCCCTTGCCTCTCCCGGTATTGCCTCACCTTGAAACCCTCGAGTTCAAACATGCTTCATCATTTCAAAATATCAGAGAGGTGACGTCAAGTGAAGGTCTGGATGCCGTCCGGCCTTCTCCCAGCATTCTGGAAGTACTCTGACCAGTCTCAGCATGGCACATTGCTCATTCACCCTTCATGACCTTGGTATGCTGCTGGATGTTCTTGGGCGGGCATCATTGGAGAACACAGGAGGAGGGCTGAAAAGGCTGACTGTAGCCGTGCAGGTACTGAGCCCTCAGCTGCTGGACATGTTGGCAGAGCAACTCCCGAAACTCGAGCGGCTGATAATCAGCTCTAGCTATTTGAGAGGCAACAACGGTTCAGATGTCTCGACATCGACCGGTGAGGGGAGCAGTAGAGCTGGAACTGAGTCGACGCACGAGGTACAGTTCTGTCATTTCTTTTGCCGTCCAATCCTGGTGTTTTCTTTTTCTTTGATAGAACATCGAACCATTTCTTCTTGAAATGAAAACGTGATCGTATTCGGGGTGGAGCTTGAGGTCCTTCGGAATCGAAAGCGTCGCGCAATGCGGGCTAGATATATTAAAAATCATGATGCCGTTGATGCGCATATGCTTTCCGCATCTCGTGGAGATGGACTGTGGACAGGGCGTGCAAATGTGGAGGGAGCCGGGGAGTATTTGGAAGCCAAGCAACCCTAAAGTTTTTTCTCTATTCATAGACCCCACTGTGGATTACAGCTACCTATGAATCAGCCATTATCCAATGGCGACCTGGGAGATGAGGTAAAACAATAGAGGCGACTTTATGGATATACGCAAACATTGAATAGTCGACCTTTTATTTATAATGTGTCCGTAGTGCCAACCCCACGCACGAGCCCTACCTAGTACATAGGCATTTCCTTTCAAAGTGGTGACAAAGTGGCTTACCTCCTTTCTTCCCGTGGTCTTTTCGAGTTGGTGTAGGTAGTCAATAATTCCTGTATCAACCCGGTTAGAAGGGAGAGGCAGCGTAAGACCCAAAAGCAGTGTTTACACTGTGCAATTTCGCCTCCCTTCGAGGCCCCGGCTCGCGACAGCAAGATTTCAATCGACTCAACATTCTTGAACGCGCGAACATGCTAGACTGCAATCCAGTTAGTACCCCTTTGAACCCCATGTTGTCCTCTCTTTGTCAGATTCACCATCCACCGACGAGGAGAAACACGAGATGAAATCTATCGCATACATCAACATCCTCAGGCTGGGTGCAGTCGCATACCTTGCAATTGCCAATAGCCAACGCGGCCTGATATTGCATACGCCGTCTGTGACAGTCCTGGGCTTGGCTAAGGACATGTCAAAGCGTTCGAAGGGACTTCTTGCAAGGTTGAGAGACTGGGTGAGTAGTAGCCCTACTCAGGGAAGCAGTTGTGGATGCTCAGCCGTAGATAAGTGCGTAGTGAGGCTCGCCTATGCCGCCGTGTTACCCAGGGCAGGGGTCCTATAGCCCAGGTCAGGGAGCGAGACTACTGGTCATGCTAACAGTGGGTGGATTTGGACTATGATGGTCAAGGTAAATCGATTATCTAATACATTGATGGGTGGCCTATCTACAGTCCTCTGAACATGTAATCTATCTCTACTCTGTCACACCGTCACTGTCCTTTCACGGTTGAGCAAGAATCCGGGCAAAGCACATTGGGTCACCCACTCCTACGACTCTTTCCCTTTTTTGTTCCCCTGAATTACTTTTGGCCGAGATCTCGACTGAGCGTAGCCTTTCAGCTTGCGAAGGGAGTCCCATGAAACACTCGTTTGCGAAAGAAATAATGGTTCCCAACAATCTTCAGCCACTCTCGAAATGATATGCTTCCTCTCAGGCCGGGTGATGCATTAAACAAAAACTCCTAAAATGCAAGTTTGATGGAACAGATCCATTTCTGTATACTATCTATTTTCTGGTACTCCTTATTTAGTGTTCTTTAAAATTAAAAATAAGCAAGCATTTGTCCTTCGTAGCGAATGTGGGTGGAGTAGGAGGTGCACAGATCTCAGCGTTGAGGGGATTTGTGGTGGGCTGGTGCACATGCTTACGGACCACGATTGGGTCCCTTTAAATTTAACCACCTCGAATCGCAAATATAACTGTCCTGGATCAATCATCCGGAACGGAATGAAGATGAGACTACATCATTGGATAAAATTCATGCCGCGAGGAGATAGGTTCTTGCTGAAAAGATCACAAACGACAGCGAGGGTCAAAAGACGACTTTGTAAGCCCATTGCAACATGCACCAAGGATCGACATATCACCCTACTTTCACCACTTCGGAGGCGCTATCAGCCAAATATCTGATGGCGGTAACGGTGCGAGCGAGCTTACCCGAAACGTGTTACCCCATGCCCCAATTGCTTCAGCGGTGTGCCCAGATTATTGAGCAATGAGGGTCTCAGCAACGTTTAAGAGGAAGTAAACGGCTATATTATTATGTACCTATTGAGCAATGAGGGTCTACGGTACATGAGTAAAAGACGGACAAAATGATAAATGAAGTTACACACCTCAGCAACGTTTAAGAGGAAGTAAACAGCTGAGGTGCCATGAGAAGAAAATAACCGAGAATATCAAAAATAAACCAAACAAGACATAAGAAGGAAATCTAATCTAAACGATAAGGAAGTCTAGGATTCTAAATCTCGACACTCCTCCTGAATCCGTAGCGTCGAAAGAGAGAGTAAATGGGATAAAAAAGGTATAACTAGATATTGAGAGATTCCATACCCATCATGTTGATGAACTTCTCATGTTTGGGGCGGTGTAATGCCTTCGTGAAGATGTCAGCGACATTTTCTTCACTAGAGATTCCTTCGACGAGGACCTCCTTTGCCTCGATGATCTCCCTGATCCAGTGGGCTTTCATCGAAATATGTTTGATTTTCGAATGACCGTTGGCATTTTTAGCGAGGGTAACTGCGGCTTCGTTGTCACAGTAAACTGTGACGGGCAGATCGTAGAATTGGTCGAGTTCAGTGTACCACGACGTCATCCATTTTGCTTGTTTTCCTGCTTCATATACCCCGATATATTCTGCTTCGCCAGTGGATGTGCTGACTCTCTGTTGCGTTTTCGCTTTCCAGCCAACAGCACCTCCAGCCGACAAGAAAACATAGCCAGCAGATGATTTCCGGGTTTGGGTGTCGTCAGCATATGACGAGTCGCTGTATCCGATCGGTTTGATCATTTCATTCTTCTTGTATGTGATTCCGAGATTCATCGTTGCCTTAAGGTATGCGAGGAGGTGGAGGATAAGGCGCCAATGGACTGGGCGAGGGTCAGTCGCATATCGCATCAAGATCATCACCGAGAAGGCAATGTCTGGTCGAGTGCCATTGGCGATATGGTTGAAAGTTCCGCACGCCTTGCGATATGGTTTGTCGAGCATATAAAGCTTGTCTTCTTCGGGAATTGGGAGTTGTTGTGAGTTGAAAAGGTCAAGAGAAGGAGGGAGGGGTGTGTATTTTGGGTTGCAGTCAGTCATCCCATGATCAGCGAGGGCTTTTACGATGAGGGCCTTTTGGTGGATGGATATGTTGCCGTTGCTATGGAGGATGGTACCCATTCCGAGAATAACCACAGGGCGACCATGGTCAGTAACCTCGAATTTATGTTCTATCTCGCTGAAGGTCTGTGATTCAGCTTCGTCAGAGGTCGAAATTGAGGTGATATCATCTGTATAGGTTGCCGAGATTGTGTATCCTCCATCCTTTGTGTATTGGATTCGCATGCAGGGGTCAGCGCGGGATCGTTTGTGTCCGAGTTCATTGAGGGTTTTGTTGAGTAATCTTGCCCAATTATTTGCACCATCCATTGTTCCGTAGATGTTTAGCTCCATTTTGAGAACGGTGTCGACACCTGGTTCAATGTTATAGTGGTTTTCAAAGCCTTGGGGAATTTCAAGGAAGTTTTCCCCTTGAGGCTTGGCATTGAGGAATGCGCCGACGACATCGATGAGGCGAACTTTAAGCCCTTTTGCAGCTGCGACAGCGAGTGTCATTCGAACTGATTCATACCTAACCACCGCAGCAAACGATTCCCAGTAATGTTCTCCCAGTTTCTGCGAAAATCCCTTCACCACACACCTTCCTCTTCGCTTCACAAGAGCCCCCACACCATCCGTCTTCTCATCAAAAACCCAACGAACTTGAATCGTTTTAATTCCAGGAGGTCTTGCAACCGGCGTGACAACCCCACGGTCATCCCAACGCTGGATCTCCTTTTCCATGACTGGAAACCATAGGTGACGGCGTGATAATTCGTATGCTTCATAGAATGATTGAGGTATAAACCTGTTTAGCGGTTCTGGGACCAGTAAGGCATTTGCGGATAGGGCCGAAACGGCCTCATCTTCTTCATCAGAGTCCTCGAGTATAGGTGTATTTGAGTCGTCTGTTGGTAGTTGCTTATCTGGTAATTGTGTCGTGTTTGTTGGTGGCTGTGGTCCTGCCAAGCGAGCAGATTTTCGCGATGCAGGTGGGTACACAATTCGTTGTCGTGTTTTGGGTTGCTGTTGGATAGTTGGAATAGGAATAATAGGAATTATGGTTGGTTGGATTGCCGCTGGTGTGTCATTGGCATTTTCAGGCGTAGGTAGGAGGAAATCAAGGTCAATATCATTGTCATCATTCACGAAATAATCGCCTGTAGGAGTTAACGTCCGGTGTCCAAGGCCTTCTTCAAATCTAACATTTCGTGATCTTATGATTTCTCCGGTTTCCGGAATAAGGATCCGGAAAATTCCTCGAGTTTCGATGCCTATAAAACGTCCCTTTTGTCCACGGTTGCCTAGTTTCCCTAGTCCCTTTTCCCTCGGTATATGGACATAGGCAACGCATCCCCAAACCCGCAAGTGTCCAACATCTTGTTTTTCTCCCATCCAGCGTTCCTCAGGAATTGTTCCTGGATGACGAGCTGAAGGAAGGAGGTTTTCGACAACCTCTGAATAACTCCAGGCTTCTGCCCACCACTTCGCTGACATGCCTGAGTCCAGAAGCATGATGCGGACAGAGGCGGTTGTAATTCCAATGGATCGTTCTGATGTTCCATTTGAACCAGAAGAATATGGTGCCGTTGGGACGAATATCAGGCCATTTTCATGCATATAATCTTCCCATAACTTGCTTTTGAACTCGGGTGCGTTGTCGGTGCGGATATGGACCATTACTTTGCCAGTTATTTTTTCTGACGCATTTTTGTAGGCTGTAAGGGCATATAGGGTTGTTGTAGCAAGGCGATCTTTGAGGAAGAAGGATTGACGGTGCGATGAACCACTATCATGGAATTTCATTGCATAAATGGCATTTCTGGTGGATGGAACTCTGGCGGGTCCCCAGATATCGATATTGGTGAGTCTTAGTATCTCTGTTGTTGGCGTAATCTTCTCATCATATGGTCTTTTCTTTTGGTTTCCGATGATACAGTCCTTGCATTGGCCTTGGGCATCTCCATCCACAATTTCAAGTCCATTCACCAATGTTGTTGCTTCATTTATTCGTGTGATGCCAAAGTGTGCAAAGCGTCTGTGCCATGTTGCAAGGTCAGACGGGCTTCGTAGTGAGCGAGCAGTAAGTGCAGTTGGTTGGTTGGTTATGAGCGATCCATTGATGAGGTACAAGCCACCCTTTAGCGATCCAGAGAAGATCTCGACCTTGTTATTGAAGAACCGCACTTGCTTTCCACCGAAAACAATGTCCCATCCTGCAAGATCCATTTTGCTGATCAAGATTAAGTTGGCTGTAACATCTGGGGCGTGTAGGGCATCTTTCAATAGTAACATGTTTTGTTTGTTGTTATGCACAACGCTGACTTCAACGTTTCCAAATCCTAAGACAGGAAAGCTTGTTCCGGATTTTGATGATTGACCAACCAGTGTTTTGATTGGGTTATACGTCGCGAACGCATCTCGGTTCTTGAAGAAGTATGATGTGCATCCAGAATCCGCGACACAAGCATTGGAGATCAACAACATATCTTCGGATGCTGCAAGGGCAATTTGGACGCATTTTTCTACAGGTGTGTTTTCAGCGATTAGCCTTTCGATTTCTTCAATATCGATGGTTGTTGATAGCGCATAGTGTCCTCCGGCGATTTCCACAACAGATGCCATATTAGCAACGACAGTTTGGGCGGTTCGTTTCCCTTTCCACCAGTGAGGATATTCTCCTGCCTTTCCTCCTCCAGTTTGGAAGCAGTCTGCGATGAGGTGGCCAGTTTTTCCACAGCTGGAGTTGCTGCATTTCAGGTGCTGTTTGTCTGGGTTTGTTGTTCCTCCACGAGAGTTCGAGCCTTTGAAAGACTTTATCTCTGCTTGTAGTGCGACGACTGTGGCTTCAAGGGCGCTAACTGAGCTTGCTCCTCCAGCTTGTTTCTTCCCATTGCGTCCTTCACGAATCGACATCCGTTCAGCATGGACCGTTAGGTTCATCAAGACTTTGCTAAGATCTTTTTCGCCATACATTGGGGTGATTACTGGGTCCCATGATTCAGGAAAGGAGTCGAGCAGTTTGGTGATGAAACGCGAGTCACTGATTTTTGCACCAGCCTCATTTGCAGCTCGACGTAAGGTGCGCATTTCCTCAATATGTCCATCCTCTCCAGCCACCTTCGCACCCTCTTCCATTTTGCACCTCGCAAGTGCTTCTTCTCGCATGTTTCTAGCACGGTCGGTCATTTTTCCATATTGGGCATGAAGAAGCGCCCATGCGACATGGGATTTAGCACCCGGATCAACGCCTGAACCAAACAAATCCGAGACATTGATGATGATTGAGGACAGAGCCACGCTTTCACGTAACTCATATTCAAGCTCGAGTGGGGTGGTTGAGTGAAGGGCAGTTGAGTTAGGTCGAGGAGTTGTGGTTGATGCGGCTGTGATTGGGGTTGTTGTGGTGACAGGTTTAGTTGGTTTTAGAAATTCATCGTCTTCCTCCCCGTCGGCATCCTCATCAACAGAGTTTTCCGCATCTGCGCATTCAGCAGAGACAGTGACTTTGTTGCGCCAGTATTTATGGAGGCCTTTCGGCATTCCATGCGCTTCCATTAATATCTTCCAGTTTGTGTAGTTTTCATATCCCCTTAGTTTGTCTTTGTCGGATAGCACAATTGGTGAAAGGTTTTGAGATGCTCCAGACATTTTAAGTAATGAGCCGAGGGTTGAGACTAGAAAAAAATAGCACGGGGCCAATAACCTATTGAGCAATGAGGGTCTCAGCAACGTTTAAGAGGAAGTAAACGGCTATAT
>Ga0307517_10015050_pt1 | contig 10310 bp, 4 predicted proteins | sample 23_EM_MG_FD_194515 | JGI IMG/M metagenome (GOLD analysis project Ga0307517, IMG submission 194515) | Populus trichocarpa ectomycorrhiza microbial communities from riparian zone in the Pacific Northwest, United States - 23_EM | ecosystem: Host-associated > Plants > Roots > Unclassified | place...
AAAATACATGACAACAGCTACTTTCACATGCTTGAGTATGTGATTCTGGATTTAAGTATACGGCACAAGAAAGGGTTGGGTAAAGAAATTTAGATTTTAAAGTAATTGTGTTTATTTTTTAGTTTTACAACAATAATTATAATTTTCAATCTAATTGTTGGATCGAGCTAAAAATTTCCAAAGAATTTTCTAAAATATTGTTATGTGTTTGGGTGAAATTAGGTCAGTCAGAATTCAGGAAGGTCTTGGGATATAAATTAGAAGATGCTATATGAATTTTGTTATTTATTTCATTTTGACTTATTGATTTTCTATTTGGTAAGGATCATTTTTCTGCAAGGATTATTTTTCTAAAAAGATATGACAACTTGTTTTGAAAGTTTTTTAATCATACAAGGAAGATTTAATGAACAAAACAAGAATTTTTATATTTTGGAAGGATTCTTTAAAGTTACAATTAGTTATCCTATATAAACATGGAAACTAAACGGGAGGCAACTTCAACAATCAACTTCCTAACTTATATTGGATATCTAAAGGTGGCAACAAAGACCTTAGTGTTTCTAGAATGAGAATTTTGTTTATGATATTATTTAAATTGAGAAAATTATCTATCTTAGGTTATTTTGTTTAATTAGATACAATAACTTTAGTTTATATATCAGATTTGTTATTTTTATTATTTTCTTCATGTTTGAGCTTAATTAACATACTTTTGATCTATTGTAGTAAATAAATATTAGCCCACAAGTTTTGGGTCAATTAGGATTATTAGTTAAACCATTATATAAGATTTTGTGAGCTAAAATTTTTAGCAGCGATGAATTTTTAAAATAAACTTGTACTTTGCGTGATGTAATATATTTTTTTTTGAGAAAAAAAAATGAATTAACTTATCAAGATATAACTGGTCTTGTGGCGTCTTTTTTATACTTTTCGTTTGTGAATTGGTATGAGTTTTTTATTCTAATAGTAATAGCATTTTGGGACAAGTTTTTATCCTATTATATTTTTATCAAATCTGATTTTTTAGTTTTTTTAAAATTATATCATTTTTATTGTATATTGTTTGATCACATGATCAATAGCTTCGTATAGAAGAATTAATTGATGTAGAAACACAATGAGAAATGTTTCAATTATGAGTATGTACAAAAGAAACGCAATTTCGGTATGTGCATTGATTTCTACCTTCTACCAAGAACTACCGCTATCGTTCCAAATCCATCAGTGGCTATTTCAATCATATTGCTGTAGTCACTATCTTGAAAAAAAATGGTCCAAACTTTCATTAAAAGGTAAGAATGAGCTCATCAAGTTGTACGAGTAAAGTGAAAGTTACACATGGGAAAGAAATGACATCAAAATCTTCTCATGATCTTCCAGGCACAGCAAATTGTGGAGCTCCTTTTTCAAGGGTCGGTCACATGTGGAGAAATTGCAATGTACAGTTCATTTCCATCTCAATCAATGAGAAGACAACGACAAGAAATTTACCTACACCAGGCCAAACATCTGTCCCAGGCTCAAGCTACAAATACCCTACCTGCTCGCTACTCGTAGCTTGTGAGTCTCTCAACTGATCCAAAACACTTGACTGAGAAAGGCCAGAGGAAATAGTAATAAAAGACGGGTGAGACCAAATTCTTTTTTCATAACTGCGAAAGATATAGTGAAGATGGAGGGGAGAGAAGAAGATGTGCGGGTCGGAGCAAATAAGTATGGAGAGAGGCAACCTATAGGAACGGCTGCTCAAGCCCAAGATGTCAAGGACTACACAGAGCCACCTCCAGCGCCACTTTTTGAGCCTGGAGAGTTGTCATCATGGTCTTTTTACAGGGCAGGCATTGCTGAATTTGTTGCCACTTTCTTGTTCCTTTACATCACAGTCCTCACTGTCATGGGCGTGGCGAAATCCCCCACCAAGTGTTCCACGGTTGGCATTCAGGGCATTGCTTGGGCTTTTGGTGGGATGATTTTTGCTCTTGTCTATTGCACTGCTGGCATTTCAGGTATTGGCCTTGTAACCAAAGTTGTCATCATATAAGTTATAGATAACATGATGAAGTTAAAATCATTAATGTGGTTGGGACTAATGGCTTCTCGTTGGTGTGGTGGTGCAGGAGGTCACATCAACCCAGCTGTGACTTTTGGACTGCTGTTGGCAAGGAAGTTGTCGTTGACAAGGGCGGTGTTTTACATGCTAATGCAGTGTCTAGGAGCAATATGCGGAGCCGCTGTTGTAAAAGCTTTTCAAAAGAGCCAGTACGAGATGCTTGGTGGTGGTGCTAACACTGTCAGCACAGGTTACGCCAAGGGCAGTGGACTTGGAGCTGAGATTGTTGGCACCTTTGTACTTGTTTACACTGTCTTCTCCGCCACCGATGCCAAGCGCAATGCCAGAGACTCCCATGTTCCTGTAAGCAAAAAAAAACAGCGTTATTTCTTTTCACGATGTTTTTTTAATAATTGAAATTGATTTCCAAAGGACTGAATTTGGATGGTCAGATCCTGGCACCACTGCCTATTGGATTTGCAGTGTTCTTGGTGCACCTGGCAACCATTCCTATTACAGGCACAGGCATTAACCCAGCCAGAAGTCTTGGTGCAGCCCTCATCTACAACAAAGACCAAGCTTGGGATGACCACGTAAGCCTTGCACATCTTTTCTTAGTTCCTACACTTCATCTTCGTAAGGTCTCGGAAAACATTAGCAATGTCTAATTCTGTTTTGTTGCAGTGGATCTTCTGGGTAGGACCATTCATTGGAGCAGCACTTGCATCCTTGTACCACCAGATCGTGATCAGGGCCATCCCTTTCAAATCCAAATGATTCATAACAGAAACAAGGCTCTTTATCGTTCCCAATCAATGGATGTTTGAAATAATCCTGTTTATCTGCTACCATGGGATCTAGCTATTTCCTTTCTGTCTCTTATTTTAGCATGTACTTTGTGAAGAAAAGAAAATGTTATAGCTTAAGGTATTTGGTTATTCCCTCTCAGTGAATTCTTCACTCACCAGATTACCAGAACTATACATGTCGGAAATCATGAAATTTAGCTCTCAATTGCGTCTGGGAGCCTGCTCTGTTGAAGTGTCATATTTACACTATAAATTATTTCTTGTAATGGATCTATACATATGTGACAAGATTTCGTAGTGGCTGTCGGGAAACTTCAGCTGGTGTGAGGTGATGGCAGAAAAGTGAATGTTACAGTCATGCAAGCAATAAACATGCACTTTAAACGAAAATATTTAGAAAGAAATTTTTAAGTACTATAGCTACAGGGCATGCCAAAGAACGAGAGATGAATTTCAACAAGGAGAATTTCAAAGACTACAAAAAGGAAAAGAAATATTTACTCGGTCATAATAACTAACTTCTGTAATGAGGTAACAGTTGTTTTTTATTTAAAAATAAATTAAAATAATTTTTATTTTATTTTTAAAAAATTATTTTTAATTTTAACTTATCAAAATATCAAAATAAAATAAATGGGGTTTCGAAGCCTGTCATTTGCAGCTGCGCATTTCAGTATGGCTTTCATCTCCCGGGGGGTAAAGGTGCAAAATATCATACCTCTGCCTCTCCAAATTCAATTGGAATATAAAAATAAATCTCAGTGTCTAAAGGGCTCCTAGGAGTGTTTAGAAATATTATTCGATCTGCTTTTTAAGTGTTCTTGTACTGTTTTTTTTTTCATGAAAAAAACATCAAATTAATACTTAAATAAAAAAAATAATTTTATTATGTTTTTAATTAAAAACACTTTAAATCTAAGATATGCTTGGTTATTTACTTGCTTTTTTTATCCTCGACGTGTAGATTCCATCCTCTCATAAACACAAGCTCATAATTGAAACTTCACTTTCTTTCATACTGAATTTGGCTTCATCATCTCCTTGTAGCATATCGCGGATAAAGTAACTAGAGCGTGTTTGGTAGTGTGATTGCAGATATTTTTCAAATAACTTTTCGTGTCAAAATACATGTCAAAGATATTTTTTTATTTTTTAAAAATTATTTTTGACATCAGCACATCAAAACGATTCAAAACATACAAACCATATTAAATTTTAGTAAAAAAAATAAAAAAATTAAATTTTTTTGAAAACACAGCCGTAACCGCGTTCCCAAACGTTCCCTTAGTATGTACACTCGATTTGTTGTCGTGTTTTGACGTAAAAAAAGTTACAGGGTAAAAGAAATTCAATTATGATCTATTGGTTCAATTAATAATTTAAATAATATTAAAAAAAACACAATAAAAAAAATAAATTGATAAAAAAACAAGATTAAAAAAAATTAAATCTGAGTTTATCCAAATTATCAAACAATCTAATCCTACAAAATGAAATTATAAGATAAATAATTAAAAAAACAAAAACAAATCTTATTAAATTGGGTGAAATAAAAAACCCCATAATCATGGAAATAAAATTTAGATAATCTCATAAAAAAATAGAAAAAAAAATTTGAACAACAAAATTGACTTCAAATGATTTTTAATTTTTAATCTGGAATACCTGCCCATTAATAAAGATAATTCCCTCTAATGATTTTCTCAGTTCGATCAGGGGACAAATTTATCTGCAACTTTTCATTAAACAGTGTCTCTGTAAGCTCTATCCTTTCCTTGCAACATCCGCTGATTAGGGGATTATTACAGTAGGTTTTAAGCCTGGCTTCTTCATCGTTTCATATAGCTCAAGACATTTTTGTGAACTTCCTGATTTTGAATATCCTGAGATCAAAGAGTTGTAAGTGATCACATCAGATTTGTGACCACTGCTAGTAATTTAGAGAAGCACCTCCTTAGCTTCTTATAACTTTTTTTTTTAATTAATATGGGTGCCAGGTTAGCTTGCGTGTATCTCGACTGATCTCACGATTCTTAAAGTTAACGGCCATGTAAACCTCCAGTGACCATCGTATTAGCAATCACATGACTCGAACTTTAGATTACAGGGAGAGCAAACCTCTTAATCCCAAACTTTTATTACTGGACCACCTACCAGATCTTTAACTTTTTATTTTTGAATACCCCATCTATGAACATCTTATCAAAGAATTCCAAAACCATCAATAAACATATTATATATATCTTTGTTGCATTAGGCAAAACCCCTTTGACCACCGTATCCCCAAGGACTATTTTGGCCTGACGAATCTTTCCATTTTGCATAAAACAATTTATGAGAGAACCATAGCTTATGGCATTTGACTTTACCCCATTTCCTCCATTTCTTCAAGAATCTGGAAACACCTATGAAAAGCACACAACCTTCCATGGCCATCAATAAGGGTATTATATGTCTCCACGCTTGGCAAAAACACTTTAGAAAATAGTAAAAATAATTAATTTATAACTCATAATTGTAGTGAACTTGGATCATACGTAAAGAAAAAACAAATAAATGAAACACGAAAGAATATATTTTGATTTCTATGAGAATTTTTTAATCTCTAGAGAGGAGAGAAGAGATGATTAGATTTTAAAATCAATTTAAAAGGTAGAAAATTTTGGATGAGCTAATTTGAGTTTAAGCTATTTGTGTTATATTATATATGGAAATTATTTTTTTTTGTCTAAATTTAAAAATTATTTATGTACTTTTTAATTTTTAAAAGAATATATATATTTTTTAAAATCTTGGTAGTATTTACTTAGCTAGTTTAAATTAAATTTAGTTGGATTAACCAAATCATTAAAAATCTAAATGAGTAAATTAAGTTTTACCATTTACTCATTTTTTTCAGTTGAATTTAAAACTTAGTAGAGTTAGATTCTGAATCACGAATTTCTTAGTTAATTTATTAAATCAAGACAGGCTTATTTTATCAGGTAATAAATAAATAAATTCCATAACCGTTAAATAATTAAATAAAAAAAGAAATTCCCAGCCTCCATATGTTCTCAGCCAGCTGGTGAGATTCCAAATTTTGTTTCAGATCTGAGCCCATTTATGGCCCAAAAGAACACTCATATTCGGAGCCCTTCTGAGTAGTAAAAGATATTGGTAACCAATTTGTTTCAGCCCATTTTGGAAAGCAAAAAAAAAAAAAAAATTCCTTTTCTCAAACAAGTGAGAAGTGAAGCAGGCGTTGAGAATCTGTTAAATTTTCTCTACTGTTCAGAGATCTGTTTCGTACGAACAACCCTCTCCTCTTCTCTCCATCAATGCAACCCTAATCCAACCAAAGCATCAAACACACATCATTTCGCAAGCGATATGGAATACAGGAAAATCAAAGACGAGGTAAAATCTCTACTTTTTTTTTTTCCACCTGCATTTTCCAAACTCATATACGACTTGCAGGAAGATCAAATTGGGGATGGTGTTGTTGGAGACGCAGTAACTTCAAGAGGAGGTAAATTAATCTCTTCTCTATTATTAGATTGATTGTGTTTGCTTGCTATTGCGGTTGCAGAGTGCTTTTATTTTTAGTGGTTTTTTGATGGTTGTGACATGAAATGCACTGCTTATTTGTACTGATTTCTATATGGATTTACTTTATTGCTGGCTGCCGTTGATTGATTTATGCAGTTTCTCCATCCAAGGTTACTAGTTTTCCGACTGGCTCAGTTGACCGGTTGCGCTGGAAGCGCAAGTAAGGCCCGCTGTTTTTATTTTTATGGATAGTTATAATTCATAAATTTTGGATTTTTTTAATTATCTTTTGTTTGATTGGATTAGGATGGTTGTTACGCTTGCATTAACGATTCTTACAAGTTCACAAGCAATACTTATTGTTTGGTCTAAGCGAGCTGGCAAGTATGAGTATAGTGTTACTACAGCGAATTTCATGGTGAGGACATGGTGGCATTTGTCTAGTTTTTCTACTTGGTTATTATTTGTGTTGAAATTTTGTTTCTCTTTCTATAAATAGGTAGAAACTTTGAAATGTGCATTATCACTCGCCGCGTTGGCAAGAACATGGAAGAAGGAAGGCGTTACAGAAGATAACAGGTTATTTTTCTAGGGTCTACTATTTTTTAATGATTTGCTTCTCTTTCTCCTTTTTAAAGATTAGGAATTTATAACTGTGTCAATAGGAGTTTTTTTGCTTGTGTTTCATGCTACATTAGGATTATTGACTTTTCCTCCCATTTTTTGATTGTCTTTATCTCCTCATACTGACACTTATTTTTATTATGTAATGTTTGGTAATTGCACTGCAAATTAGAATAACTAATTGTTGTTGAATGTCTTATGCTGTCTGAATCCTTCTACCGAACTAGGTTGAGCACAACATTCGATGAAGTTAAAGTTTACCCCATTCCCGCGGCACTTTACCTTGTCAAGAATTTGCTTCAGGTGAGCTTTCCTAGTTGTTTGTTAGTTATAAGTACAAGCAGAGAGGACAAGTTGCTTTCTGAGATCTTATTGTATGTATTTTGTGTTTTGTGTGGCAGTATTACATTTTCGCTTATGTCAATGCCCCGGGCTATCAGATATTGAAGAATCTCAATATTATTAGCACTGGTGTCTTATATCGAATAATACTTAAGAGAAAGTAAGGTTTTTTTTTTACTCCGTTTATGCCAGATTTAATTGGCATATAAATTTAAGCACTAAAACTCAGTGAATGGATGGAACTAGTGATGGATATTTTAATCAACAAAGACTTTGCAAAACTAGGCATTCTTTCCTGAGAAGTACATTTGTGTTTTTCTAATCTTTTCAGGTTAAGTGAGGTTCAGTGGGCTGGTTTCATACTTTTAAGTGCTGGCTGTACCACAGCGCAACTAAACCCTACGTAAGTTGATAACCATCCCATTTCCTAGTGCTTCTTATGATAAAAATGTTCCAGAGACATCTCTTAGCATCACTGTTTCTCATCTTTTGGCATCCTGAACTCAAAATCTTCTCTGTGATTGTCATATATAGAGTTTCAGCTTGATTGACATCCATATTGCATCTTTGTGTTGTGATAAAAAAAAAAAAAAACTGGCCTGTGGTCAAGTAATCAATCCTGGCTTGTGGTAGGTGGCATATTTTTTTGAACATTGCGTGTGTTAAGGTAATGTTCAATGCCGTGTATCTATAGCAAAAGCTAATATGTTTTTAGTTTTTAGAAACTGTCCTGTACTTGGAAATATTGGTAAACATTTCGAACCATCAATCAATTTTGATATAGCCATGCATGAAAAGAAAGGGTTTAATGTCCTTTGTTCCTCACGTCACAGTAAGTGTAATCCTATTGTGAAATTCAAAGGTGTTTTAGTCTATTGAATTGCCATGCTAAAAATGATAATTTGTTTGCAGTTCAGACCATGTTCTTGAAACACCTTTACAAGGTTGGATGATGGCCATTGTGAGTTGTTTACATCTTTTATGCTCACAGTACAATGGAAGGCCTTCATTTATTGTTTCTTTTTGTTTGCGTAATAATAGTTGGTGATTCTTTTGTAGGTAATGGCACTTTTAAGTGGTTTTGCAGGAGTGTACACTGAGGTGAGTTTTCAAAGCACAGAGTTTACACCACTATCGTTTGGAGATGCAGCTCGTGTTTTAAAAACAAACTTGTATTTAGAGAGTTTCCAAAGCCAGCATTCCTTGAACGATAGTCAGACTGAATTCATGAGTTGATTATTTTCAGACTATGATAATTATCTGGATTGAGGATGCACAGAGATGAGTGCTGATTGAAATCCTCAATTGTATGGCCAAAAAGTTCTTATTACTGATGAGTTTTGCTTCTGTTCTGGCAGGCTATAATTAAAAAACGTCCTTCGAGGAACATAAATGTGCAGAACTTCTGGCTGTATGTCTTTGGGATGATCTTTAATGCTTTGGCTATAGTAACTCAAGATTTTGATGCAGTTGTGAACAAGTAAATTTGAGCTTTTCTTTGTTTTCTGTTTTTATCGTATGATTCTATGCCCTGTCCCTGTCTTTTTTAGTGAAGCAATCTCATGCACTTTAGCAATGTTTTGTGTCTGAAATTGTAATTATGCACAATTACCTGAATTGCTTGCTGTTTACAATTATATATTTGTTGTCCAGGGGGTTCTTCTATGGATACTCATTGATCACAACTCTCATGATACTCAATCACGCACTCAGGTTTGCTATATTTTTCCTGGCTTAATCATGTTCATCGGGAGTTGTTTGCTGGTGTTATCTTCTTTATTGCCACAGACTCCTGTTTCTGATGACACTATGGAGGGATATCTGAGGACATTTCAGAATGTACTGGGATATATATACTGTGTAGCAAACTATTAACTATTGGTGTTAGAATTTTTTTGTTATGCATAATTGGGTCCTTCCTGCAAGTTAAGTAGAAACAGACTTGCCAACAAAAGTGATATATTAATAGCAGTCCCTCAACTCTTCCAGTGCCCTTATCCTTAGTGTTTCTTTGATGGCTCCATGCCTTGTGCTTAGGATCTCATCTGTTCTTTAAACCAATTGCAAGAGTTAGTTTTGGTAGATAAATATCACAAAAAATATCTACACTTGAAATGGACATTTAATTGATATTTTTTTGCATTTCTTTGAAAGTCACTATTGTGCTTATAAAATATGTAATGTGCTAGAGATGCTAATTACTTTACTAACATTATCAATCAAGATATTGGACTGGAACATTAGTTCTTTTTCTTGAATCTATTTCAATGGGATGATAAATCTATTTTTTCGCCTCTTTGCCAATAAGTCAGAATTTGTTTGAGATGAAGAACATCAAGTCATTAAGTAATGCGTCTGCTTTCATGTAAATTAAAAAATTCCTTATTCAATGAGTGTTTATGTAAAATTTACATGTAACATTTTGTTTCATGTGCAGTGGTATTGCTGTATCCATGGTAATGAAGTTTGCAGACAACATTGTAAAGGTAGGATGCAAATTGTGATTTAACAGTAGCAGGAATTTACCAATTTCCATTTACTTGCATATGACTGTGATAATCTTTTTCTTTGATATCTTCCAATGAGCACCAGTTTAATTCTACTACATTAATTGCTGTTAGCAACTACTGGAAAGATCTAGGGTTCTGGCCCTTGGTACTATTCACCAAGTTTCGAGAGTTTGCAATCATTTTGGAATTTTTACCTACAAACTTCATTACCCCATTTAGCCTCAGCATTAGATTCTCTAGTCTGGTTGGAGGAAAGGTAGGGGTTGAGACTCTAGTTGGTGGCTTAATCAATGTGAAAACTTGTTTTCATTTTTTCTCTTGCCTTAGTTTAATGCTGATATTTTGTGTTGAATGTTTGAAAAGAACAGAAAGTGCACATTCCAATTTTATTGCATGTCAAAAAAAAAAAAAAGAAGGGGGGGGGGGGGGGGGGGCATG
>Ga0307517_10015051_pt1 | contig 10310 bp, 13 predicted proteins | sample 23_EM_MG_FD_194515 | JGI IMG/M metagenome (GOLD analysis project Ga0307517, IMG submission 194515) | Populus trichocarpa ectomycorrhiza microbial communities from riparian zone in the Pacific Northwest, United States - 23_EM | ecosystem: Host-associated > Plants > Roots > Unclassified | place...
CCCATTTCTTACAGATTAAGCCCACAATTTTTTGACGATAAAAGCAGGTGCAAATTTGCTCTATTTTGCAGCTGTTTTTGGTCGATTTTTCGAGGCTTGCGATACGACTCAACAACCGTATCAGAAGCTTTGCGTTCTCATCGTGGCCTATTTCCCTCTACATAGGTCCATTTGTTCCAGCACCAAGCAGAACGCGGCTTTGAACGAACCTAATTTCCCTCATTCACTAAAACATGGCCCCGATCCAGTCAAAGACACCCATTCACTTGCTCAACAAGCCAAACAAGAAGGCTTTGGTCGATGCATACTTGGGGAAATCTCTGGACACCCTGAGAACACCTGCAATGATCATCGACCGTAAATTGTTCTCGCAGAACTGCGCCAATATGCACAGGAAGGCGCAGGAATGGGGTGCAACATTTCGTGCCCACCTAAAGACTCACAAAGTAGTTAACATACTGAGCTAAACTATCTGACATACTCATCTTGTGCTCATTGACTCTAGACTGCGGAAGGTACTCGATTGCAACTCGATTCGGATGCCGCCCAGACCCATGCAATTGTTGTTTCGACCCTGATGGAGGCTTGGGAGGTAGTGCATTCTGGCCTTGTAGCCGATCTTACTGTCCAAGATGTCAGTAACCCTTTATTTGTCTCTCATCCTTTCGATATTCTACTCATGGTAGATCCTTTATGGCCTGCCATTGGCGTTTAATAAATTGGAGGACCTTTCTTCCCTCCGAATGGAATTGGAGAAATACGGAGCAGTTGTCAGACTGTTAGTTGATCATCCTGATCAAATCCGCTTTCTGGAAGAATATGAGAATCAACAGGAGAAACCACAACGTTGGTCTATTTTCATCAAAGTCAATGGCGGTCAGAAGTATGCCTGGTTTATTGATTTAAAAGTTTTAAACCTTAAGCCCTTTTATCTTAGTCGCGCAGGAGTCGTCCCGGGTTCACAGGAATTCTCCAGCCTTCTGGAGATCGTTCTCAGTTCGCAAACCAGTATTCTCTACGGATTTTACGGTCATGCTGGTGACTCATACGGCTCAACCTCGCTATCCGAAGCATCAGCATTCTTATCAGGAGAAGTCGAATCTGTGAACGTCGCTGCGAAATACGCTTTGGATGCAATTCTGAACTCCCACCCCGAAGCGGCCGTTTCACGACCATTTGTTCTATCTGTAGGATCCACACCCACTGCACATGCTGCAAGTGCAAAAACCAGGAAGGTTTTGTCTCAAATCTTAAATGGGAAACTTGAACTCCATGCTGGTGGGTGGGTCACGTTTCTTGTTCTGATTGTTGGCCGTGATGAACTTTGCAGGTAACTACCCCATGCTGGATCTACAGCAATACCATACCGGTTTGATCGACCGAGCTCGAATTTCCCAGCGCGTGCGAGCGACAGTCATATCTTATTACCCTGGACGTGGGCCTAACGGAGAAGATGAAGCAATGATCGATGCAGGAGCAATAGCCTTCAGCAAGGACACTGGGCCATCAGGGACATATGGTGAAGCTATTGGAGTGCCTTGGATATTATCGAGAATTTCTCAAGAGCATGGGATTCTGACTTGCAATAAGTCGGGAACTGAGCCTAGAATTCTGAGGTTGGGTACTATCGTTGACATCGTTGGACAGCATGCCTGTTTAATTGCAGCAGTAAGAACTTGCATTTGAATTCCCGTCAATGTTGTCTGAAGATTTACCCTAAGGCGCATCCTTGGTATTATATTGTAGACCCTGAAGTTGGGGATGGAAAGGAAGTTGTTGATGTATGGGTTCCTTGGAAAGGCTGGTAAAAATCTCAAGAATTCCGAGTGTGATCAGCATTCAGCTTCTAAGGGATGGAGGAAGGCTGGCTCAACAATATGTCTCTCTGCAATTTCTCGCTCAATGCCTCCCACAATGTACATATAGGCAGAACTGATGGTTCTTTATGTGCAAATGATTCCCCGCCACTAAACTTATTTTTGAACAAGTTCTTTTTCACCTAGCAGTGTTTGTCAAGAAAACCATATTTTCCCACTCTCAAGATGGCTTGGGATTGGTGCAGCACGCATGATTACTGTGCACGTGACTAAACGGTCTTCATAAACGGACGGTTTGAGCGACACTGGCCATGAGGCCGTTCAGGTTTGGATCCTGAATCGTGCTCTCGTTTTTGACTCAATCTTCCTCGGGCAGTAGTTTGGCTCTATCATGCCTTCCAATGACTATGATGCAGAGGCAACGGAACTGCTGGAAACCTATGGTCAGTACTTTCCCTCCGGTGACATCCTTCCTCTTACTTGAGCTACGGACCTGCAGACTTTCTAATGAAATACATTATTATTGGTGAGACTTTACTGCTCAATAAGTCAATAAGTCAAAACTTGCTTACTTTTCAAAATAGGAGAAGCCGGAACAGGGAAATCGTGTCTACTGCACCATTTCACCCACAATTCATGTGCGCTCGGAATCGCACTTCCTCAGAGTTTTTCTGACCCCTCACCAGTTAAAGATCATTCGCAACACACCATTGGGGTGGAATTCTCAAGCCGAACTGTTAAATTGGGGGAGAAAAGAATCAAGCTACAGGTCAGAAAATATCAAATTGAACCTTCAACTGGTGTTCTGAAAGTCTTTACCAAGTTGTGGGATACTGCAGGACAAGAACGGTTTCGGTCTGTGATAAGCGTTTGTTGTCAATGTTATTAAAACGTGGATCTTTGGTTTTCTTCAGGTCTGTAACGCGGAGTTATTACCGCGGAGCAGCGGGAGCCATTCTTGTTTATGATATCACAAAGTATGTATGATATTCACTAAGGCTCTTCGAATTTCTTACTGGTATTTTAGCCGGGAATCTTTTACAAACCTTTCAAGATGGCTAGCAGATGCCAGAACATTGGCCAGCCCCCATTTAGTGGTCGTGCTTGTTGGAAACAAGTCGGACCGAGAAGAAGAGAGAGAAGTTGAATGGGCAGAAGCTAGCAGATGGGCAGCAGAAAATGGCATGTCTTCGTCGCTGCGCTTTGACTTAAAAATCACTCATATTCGACAGATGTGCATTTCTTGGAAGCATCCTCGCTTACGGGGGAAAACGTCGAAGCACCTTTCCTGTTAGCGGCCCGTGCAATTCTTCTCGCAATAGAATCTGGGACGCTGGATCCCGAGAAGGCTGGAAGTGGCGTGAGCTACGGTGATAGGGCACTGCGTCGAGTAAACAGCTCGAGTCGTTTGAGCTTTGGAAGTCTAAGCGGAGCGCGGCGAAGGGGGGTCGTCAAGCTGAAAGTCAAGAGTTGGATTCCAGGATCCAAATGCTGTTGACAATTTATGCAAGGTAATGCGCTTTAAACTTTTGTTGTTTAATGGAGCCTGACTTGCTTGATCGCAGAACTTTGCCTACCCCAACATGTTTGCATACAACCCATACCCCATCAACTAGTTTCGAATCCACTCCACAGTGTGAGTAAGAGACATGACTTATTCAATTGCTATATTCTCCCATTCATCCTGCACAGTTTTACGGAGATCCTTTTACTCCAACACATTATGTTTCATCATTTAGACCATCTGCACATACTCTTCTCAGATAATTGCTATTGCTCACATTTAGTATTGGATAATATGTACAAGTGGACTTTTGAAATTATTACCGTCTTTACTTCACCATCTACCCATACGAAGTTTATATCCATGCGGCTGTATGTCTTCCCAAATTCGCAGAACGAGGGCGCTGACGGCAATTTCCATGTGCATCACACCCGAAATAAGCCTTGACCCTTCTCCACAACGTGTACACTGTATTGCCGTCTCAACGGCACATATTTCCGGCTCGGTATCTCTGGACTCTCGGTATCTGGACCGCGGTGTTCTTGTGCACGATCCATCAAGTAACTGGCGAATTACTGTTTTTGCGCATTGCCGAGAAATCCATCGCATGTCGGGCTGAAACGTAGGCTATAACCGCAAGCGGTGGTGAAAGATAATCAGATCCCTCTCTACTTCCGAAGCCTCCCACCGTTCTTGTAGCAACGATGGTGGTTCCCACCACGCCTATGAGCCCGATTTAAAGCTGGGATAACTGGTGATGGAACTCCATTTCCCATGCAGTTCTATGCCTTCACCAGATTCGAGCCTGCGTCTTAATATCTCTTTCTACTTTACCTTCTAGATTGTTGACCGCCAATTGCTCACTTGGGGAAACTATTACCTCGACCTGGTCAGCGACGGATTCTGTGTGAGTGTAATTCCACACTACTAGCGATCTCGAGTACTGTGGGGATTGCCCCCGTTTGCAAGAAGACAAGAAGCTAACTTCCCTTCCAGGCCCCGACTGGATCGGTTTGTCAGTCCATGTCAGCATCGGTCCTCTCTTCGCTGCAATCCTCTGAGGTTGTTTCGTCCCGCATTCTCGCCCCAGTAACAGTAACCACTGCAGCACCATCCTCCGAGAAGTTCGTGCTCTTGTCGCCTTTAACTCGAGTGGTGGCTAATCCTTGTTTGCAGAATGTCTGGTACCACGGACCTCACTTCATCGTTTTCGAGTAGAAGCGCTCCTGCGTCGTTGACTACAAAGGCCAATAGTGCTTCACAGCCAACGTCACAAGCCGGAGCCTCTAGCTCTCTGAATCCAGTGCCGAGCAGTCCAACTCGTCCTTCTTCAGTGGATGCTCCCTTAACCACGACCTCTGGTAACTATTCTATTAAATAGTTGCATCGGGAACTTATCAGTCATCGTAGTCACAATCATCAGAGGTAGCGCCCCTGCTTGGACAAGTACTATTACGACACAGCCAGATTTCACGCTCTCAACCCCAATTGCCCTTACCACGACGGACTCCAAGGGTGGAAATATTCTGACGACTCCTCCACTCGTTACGATCATGAGCACCTCATCGGAGACCAATGGTTCTTTCACTATTGTAACGCACGTTGTTGCCAACCCGCCTATTGCCACTGGCAGTGGAGAGCAGCTCACGACCAAGTCCAGGTCGGTAAATTTACATATGAAATATATTATCAATAATTGCTAACCCTCCTGGTTCATCAGTATTCTACAGAACCAAGGGGCCGTTGCCGGTATATTTATTTCTGTCGGAATTATTATTGCCTCTATCATCGCCGGGCTTGTCTACTATTATAAACGCAACCAACGGATTGCCCGGCGGAACCGCTGGTTGGCAGGCATGCAACGACAACAACCGTTGATGTCGCTAGCTGAATCTGAGGATCCATTTCAAGACCCGAACGACCAACATATCAACACAGGAACCGCACCACCCATGCGCTCTTTGGATCTTGGCCATGCTTTCCAGTGGGATCGCATGGATGCCGACGCCCTGTTGGAAAATTCGGTCAACCGCGAATACCCCAGCACCGGCCATGCAGTAATTCAACAACTGCACGACCCTGAGATTCACCTAATGGACACTCCTGCCGACGATCACAACGTGGGCCTTGCCTATTCAACAGATCCACCAACCGACAACGTTCCGGGCCATAGACACTCCATGACGCCATCCACTCCCTCGATATACCCATCGATTTTGCCTCTTCAGGGCGACAATTTACACAAGGTCGGGGACGATTTTCCTTCGGTAATACAAAGGCCGGAAGACGTGGTAAATCCCCCTCCAAGGCCACCCCGCTCACATCTCCGGGAAAGTGCCAAAAAGCTTGACTACCCACCACTGACTCTGACTCCACCCGGGTCTACTTCGTCGCACACCTACACAAATACCCCGAGTTTCGTGTCTGAACCTCGTCCTCAAGATATTCTAAGCCGTCGCACAATTTTAGATGTGCGTTCTTCCTCTCGTCCTGGTATCTGACTTTGATTAATCTCTATGCGTCAAACCACCCAGCCTCGAATACGCTCGAACAGCCCTTGATTGCATTGCCACCAAGAGCCAGTTCGCTCTTGTGTTTATGACGTTGCTCTAAATTTCCTTACAAGCAGGAGGCCTGTTTATCCATAGGAATTCCTTTGACATTTCGTGACATGTAAAAATAGTTAAGTGTATTTATAAACCGATTGTCGTGAACATTTCAAATGTTATGGATTAATACATGGTACCAGAATGCTGCGCAAGTGTATATTTCCCATGATGACATATGACACTCCCTTCATTCCGCAGCAGCAGCAGCTATCACCCTGTTAGTATCAGTTACAAATCCATAGCTCTGAGAAGGAAGGTAAGCCATGCGAAGATTTTGGTTAGGAATACATATCTGCGAACTCACACCACCGGCGTTATAGATCACATTCTCAAAGCCGCCCTCGGGTGACGTTGTGCCCGTACCGTCCTCAAGCACGATGCAATCATAACCCCGGAAGTATGCATCTACCAGTGTCCCCAGCACGCACTAGTGAACCATTCGGCGATGCAAAAAAAACAATTAGATGAAATCATCGGTATAAAATTAATATTTACCTGGTCAGTGTTGACTCCTGCAAAAAACAGACTCGTGATTCCGTTCTCCTTGAGGAATAGGTCCAACGCAGTTTGGGAACCCCACAGACCACTCATGCTAGAATGAATGAAACCAAAAGAATCAGATAACCACCCTCCCTCTCCGATACGGATATGAAGCAAACCGGTTTTTATGGATCCAAAAATCTGTGCCAGCGTCCTTGCCTCTGAGGTACTCGTCTTGGAGTGGGCCATACAAATCCGAATTAAGCGCGTCGCGCATGAGGAGCCGCCCGAACCCGTCTGGGAGCTCAGAGCCAAACCCACCACCTGTGTGCTTGCTAAATGATCGGATTAGCGAGGGCGGGAGCGTCTTCAATTCGTGGTCTGTTAGGCCCCAGTTTCTGCAGGTGATATTGAATATATGGTCTGTTGCTCAACGAAACTTGAATGTGGGACGGACTTACACCCAGAGGATCTTGGAGCCCATTGATCTAAGTGCGGGTACGACTTTCATGAGCGGCTCGACACACGCCAAGCCAGTCGGATGCGCTCGTAAATCCGGGTGCAAGAAAAAACTACAAACACACAAAAAAAAAAAAAAAAAAGGCCGCCACCAAATTAGCGCCCGAACTTTTTGAATTGATCAAAAACCTTACTTTTGCATATCGATAATGACAATTGCGCTGGCCTCCTTGTCGATGCGGACTGTCCTGCCCCGGTCGACTTCGATATCGACCTGGGTAGGCTGCAAAGGTGGGGGGCCTTCCGAGGCACCAGTGTCTGCCACGGACTGCAGGTGGGTCTTGCGCGAGATGTCGATGAGGCCGGAAGGATATTCGACCCAGAAATTTGTGTCGTTTCCATATTCGACAGGCGTAGGAACCTTGGGTCGGGTGGTCATGCCAGAAATGGGGGTATCGTAGATGGGGCCTGATGCAGCCAGGGCGGTGTTACTAGCAACTCTGCGGGCGGTACGTGTTCTATGCGGTGATACTGGTGAGGGGAAAATGGGGTTGTATTGAACCAAGGAGATAAAAACATCCATTGGTCTTCGTGTTCCTGTGTGGTAGGAGTATTTATTTTTACTTGCGTGACTGTGGCAGCATGTGGGGAAACGTCAATGACCGGGGGATATATACTGCTCTTCATGTATAATCTCAGGGGCGTGGAATGGAACGGCCATGCCAGGAAAGGCTTCCTGTCTTCCTGCCTTCGTTCTACTAACACGAGGAATGTCATATTTATGCTACATGGAACTAAGCTATAAATGCCTTGAACATTCAGGAGGTCGATGTCATTTATCACGTTCGGAAGTAAATAGAACATCAACCCATATGTTGCCCAAATCTAATCATAGTAAGTACCGCCGCGGTCTTGTTAAATTAATTGATGGATAGGATTGCTCGATCCTCCGACAATTGCATACGAACATAGAGTAATTGATCACGAAAATTCCAACGCGTCCTTATACATACATGCATAAGTAAGTCAAGAAAACTAACGAAGTACGTCGACGATCGCGTCCATACTATCAAATTGTACAACTCTCGATCTGCACTGGAAGCCGAAAGAAGGAAGCTAGAGCCATAACGATCACAGAGAGTCAAGGGTGCGGATGTATGTTAATGTAGGGTAGAGAGTTATTAGTAGGGGAAATAAATAAGCGCGGTATTGGCGTGTCGAGCGTTCGTGAGGCCTAGAGCGATTTTGGTGGTGGAGGCTCGGAACTCGCGAGCGAGTACATAGCAACTGCGATGATCGCGATTGCAAATAGGTCATGGCGTGCATGTTTTTTACGTTAGGACCTGGAGAGGACCTGGAGTCATGAATACTATAAATTAAATCGTCACAAGCTGTGAAGATCGAATACCCTCTGGGTGTGTGGGTAGGGAGGCGTCAAATGGATGGACGGAGCAGTACTCCAAAGCCTGATAAACCAAGAGTATGGCCATATCAACAGTAGGTGGGGTGAAAGATAGGTGGGCGGTTGGTGCCCACATTACAAAGGAGAATTATAAGGGTAAGGGAATGATTGATCTTGATGGACGTTGGTGAAAAAAGAAGTAAATCCTCGAGAAAAGGGATCCACCTATGGAAGTGAAACCAGGCTCGAGGCATCTGGCAAATTGCGAACCTGAGGAAGAGAAAGAAATTGATCAGAAAAATAATTCAGATAGTTAGGATCTCAAATTATTACCCCAAGAACAGGCCGCGAATAATCCTCCTCGTCTCTCAGATCCATGGCCGAATGGCCATCATCTTGCAACCTTTGGCGTAACCCCGGATCCAATCGATCGTCCTGTGTGTTATCGGACGAGTACAACGAGGAAGCGCCACTACTAATATCGATCAAGGGCTCGCCAGATGATGTATGGTGATGCCCAAGAGAGGGGGTATATGCTGGGGGATGTCTTGCGGACTCGGAAGGTGGAGTAAGGGAATTTGGAGTAATGGAATTTGATATTTGGAGGGGAGGGGAAGGTGCGGAGCTAAGGGATCTGGGATAATGGGAGGCTAGTAAGGGCTCGTGACTGCCACTGGCACTATGATAGGGAATATGGGTGACACCCATCTCTGCCAGGCCACCGCTGGAGCTGCGAGTGCGGAGATGGCCATTGAGGTGAGCGGTGGGGGGTGGTGGGGTGGAAGTATAGCCATCGCGGGCACCCGGAGGAACGACGTGGTCTACGTATGGATTATAATTGCTGGGGTCATGGTTATCTTGATAAGCGGCGGAAGCGCGGCCGGCGCTTGGGATGGAGCTCATGGCGAGGCCAGAGCTAGAGCGTTGGTGGGCATGGAATGGATCATTTACGGGAGAGCCGAAGAGGGAGCGATTAGCGCCTGTTGCAGGGTCGTCGTCGTCATCGAGTGGAGTGCGATGGAAGCCCGCGGCGGCGAGAGTGGCGGAGACGGCGGTGTCGTGTTCAAGGCGTCTGGTGCGGCGGCGGCGACGGACAGCAAAAATGACCCAGAGAACAATGGAGGCGGCGGCAAGGCCGACCAAGACAAAGACACCGGCAACAGCACCGGTATTACGAAAAAAACTGAAAGAAAGGTGAGATGGGGGTAGATGAAAATACAAAGGGTACAAACGCGTTTCCTTTTGAGGGGGTGTTGTCTGGGGCGAGGGTGGGATTTGCTATAATTTGAGTTACAGTGACAAGAGAGCCATCAAATTGTGTAGATGTCGATTTGGTTGTGATGATGGGAGGGGCGGTGGAAGTGCGGGAACCTCGGCTATCAGTGGTGGAAATGAAGACGAGGGTTGTGAAGGTGGTTCTATGACATCGTCAATGACATAAGAAATTAAATAGTAAAGTGAGCTCACGCCGGTCGCATAATGGGTGTAGGAGACGCCGTGGGCGGTTCAGAAGGTTCAGAGGGCGAGGAAGGCGAGGAAGGAGGAATTGCTGTGGTCGGGGAGAAGGAGGGAGGGGGAGTCGTGGGGGGGCTAGACGAGGATGAACTGGATGAGAATGAACTGGAAGATGTTGAGGATGAACTGGGAGAGGTCGAAGACGAGGAGGATGAAGGGGACGAGGGAGGGTCATCGGTCGAAGAGGACGACATGGAAGATGTCGTGGTGGTGGAGGTGGACGTGATGGTAGACGTGGTGATAGACGTGGTGATAGACGTGATAGTAGGTGTGGTGGTGATGGTAGGAGTAGCCGTGGTGGTAATGGTGGGAGTAGCCGTGGTGGTAATGGTGGGGGTAGACGTGGTGGCAATGGTGGGGGTAGCCGTGGTGGTGATGGTAGGAGTAGCCGTGGTGGTAATGGTGGGGGTAGCCGTGGTGGTGATGGTAGGGGTAGCCGTGGGGGTGATGGTGGGGGTGGACGTGGTGGTGGGGATGGACGTGGTGGTGGGGATGGACGTGGTGGTGGGGATGGACGTGGTGAT
>Ga0307517_10015052_pt1 | contig 10309 bp, 6 predicted proteins | sample 23_EM_MG_FD_194515 | JGI IMG/M metagenome (GOLD analysis project Ga0307517, IMG submission 194515) | Populus trichocarpa ectomycorrhiza microbial communities from riparian zone in the Pacific Northwest, United States - 23_EM | ecosystem: Host-associated > Plants > Roots > Unclassified | place...
TTTACTATTAATATTTAAAATAAATATAAAATAATTTGAAAATCTATTGGAAACCAAATGTAATATTGTCTAAACTAAAAAAAAAAAAGTTAACTAGAAAAGTGAAATATTTTATTTAATAATAAAATAAAATTAAAAATTAATTAATCTTTATTGTAATATTAATGAAAAATCAAAATATCTTATATTTTTATTTATGTTTAATTTTATTCTAATACTTGTTTTTACACTTGGTTGTGATAATGAAAAAAATATCATATACTGTTTTAATTACTTTTCTAATTATTTAATATACGTTAGAGCCATCTATCATCCTTTAAACATTATGATATTAGATTTGATTTTAGATGCAATTAGTGGTGCCGAATCCTTGAGAGGTCAATGTACTTAATTGGTGTTTTCTAATACGTATACTATACATATTATATGTCATGTACGTATTCCTTGATTTGAGCTCCCAACACATTTGTTGAAAGTGATATACAATCCTATGATATACAACGATTATTTGTAAACCTTTTTATTCATTATCTTCCCTTTGCGCGAGTGGGTTTTATTAAATGGCTCAAAAGTAATGGTTTGTACTTTAATGCGTGGTTGTGTTTGCACTGGAGTTTCAATAAATTTTAATTTTTTTATTATATTTTTAAATTGTTTTGATGTATTAATATAAAAAATTATTAGCACGAGAGAATAAAGGTCAATAGATGTATATACAAGGCCTCTCTCTCCTTGATGTAAACATATATTTAATTGTGTTAAAATATGTGATAAAAAAAGAAATGCACTAGATATCAAATTATGCGCCACCATTACTCTCACCTTCACTACCGTGTCCTTCCCCACCACTCTTGTTTGCCTTGCAAAAACATAATGAAACTACTAAGTGCTTCACCAATTTAAAATTATGCTACAAGAGAATGTGTCTATTCCGAAGAACTCCAAAGTTATCATTTAAATCTTCATGTCCATTATTAAATTGAGGTCCAAGTGGATCATTATTAATTGTCCATATACTTTTAATTAGGTGATAACTCGTGCGGCCATTTAGCATATAAAATTAGTAAATTCCCCATCTCACACTATCTTTAAGCAGTCGATAACTTTGATTAATTTATGAGTTGTAGTTTACTTTAACATCTAGGGATAAGTATATATCCGTAGATTAACCCTTTCTAGCACTAAGGTACGTGGAGTTAATTTCGTCAGTAAATCAAGATTAAAGATGAGGTTAGGCTGCTAGTAACATCAATGACTAGTGAATTAGCCGCCAACTAAAATACCTTCCACGCATCGCCCAAGAATTCATTAGGCTAATTATTATGCTGGGGATATAAATAGATCGTACAAGGGGCACTCACCAAAAGGTTGGATTTTTAAGCTTCGACATAATTTCCTTAATATGTATTATAACGTGTATATAGTAGTACATAATCTCTCACCATATCTTGTTAATGGGCAATTCCTGTTTTTAAAAAAATGGGCAAACTTTGAATTAGTTCCTAAAATTATAACGGATGATGTCCTAAAAATAAATATGTTGTAAAGAATGAAGATTGTAAATCTTTTTTATTGAAGGATTCATAGGATCTTGATAGTCCATGAATCTTGTTATTTTATGGAGCGGAGGGGCTGGAGTGTTATCTTGCCCTAATAGCATTAACAAAAGAAAATATCTCCGAAACATACATTAAAAAGGGGTAAATATTCTTTATACATCATTAATGAGGAAAAACCCAGAGGTGCAAAGACAAAAGTAGCCTTGACTTTAACATTTTGTGTTAAGGGTCATAAGAAAAAACAAGCGGAGTCTTGTGGTTCAATATGGAGCTTGGGCTCCGCCTTGGGCTCACATGGACAGTCAATGTATGACATGTGGGTTTTTAAGGCTTGGTTCAACGTATCAACCAACCGACCTTGGGCTCTGCCTTTGATAAGTTTCTTAGGCTTTTCATAATTGAGCCTATAATTAATGTCTTTAGGACCTATTTACCATCTGGTCGTTAGCACTGATGGTGGTAATGACATGCGTTGGTTTTTTACCTTCGCAAACATACACATAAGAGTCATGAAAGGAACCTTGTACAGAAAGCATGTTTATGTCAAGAAATGAATGGGAAAATGGCTGATAATAAGGTATAATGAGTTAGTCATCCCTAGAGGTGGGATGCAACAAATTTAAAGTTCTTATTGTTGGAGGGTACCTCTCCTTGATGTTAATAGTATACCTTGTTTGAGCTCAGATGAGGAGAAAATATGAGCTGTATTGGCATCGATGTCAACCAGGTATGATGCCAATAGAATGGACAAACAACATTACCAGGCCATATTGCAAAGTATGCAACTTCTTTACCCCTTGTTTTTTGTACATCTAAGTTCATTACTGACTTTGTTTTTATGCAGAACTAATAATTGAAGGAGAATGGGAAAATTCAATAATATATGTCGAGGAGAATTCACAAAGAGGGTCTTCATCTCTTAACTTGAATGGAGGCAAGACTAGAGAAGATATGGAGGATGACCTTATCGTTGTAGATGAACTTTATATCTCTGAGGACACAATTACAAGAGCTAGGACTTCCGCAGAAATAAAAGTTAAAGGTAATTGTAATCCCTCACCTAGAGGTCAAGCAGATCTAACCCCCCCTAAAGTAATTGTGGGCGTTTCTGCCTACTTTAAGAGAAATAGGGTCTCTACCCCTGTAGACAATAATGTTCCAACCTTGACTGTAGAGGCTTTTATGGTGGCATTCCCTCTGCCTCTAGTTCTAACCTTGTCTGCAGAAGTTGTAGTTGTTGGGTCTTTTACTTGGGTTATTCTCAAGGAATCTGAATAGAGATTTGAAGATGCTTTTGTCAATTGGGTTGTCGACTGAACTCCCTTTAGTTTCCCCACCCTAACTAGAGATGAGAGACAACTCATGAAGGTTATTGTTGGTGGAAGGTTATGCCTTGATGAGACAGACCTTGAAGTAGTGAAGCAGCTATAGAGGATTCTCATAATTCCTTCAGACATCTCAATAATGTCTAATGAGAGTTATAACTGTTATTTGGCCTTAACTAGATAAATGACCTTTAATGTAAGGAACTTTCTTATTTAACTTTTTAGTTTCATTTTATGATCATTTTCCTAACAATAGCAAACTTTCATGATATGTGCTCATTCTAAAAGGCATTGGATGAGCAAGAGAAATTAAGTAAGAGAGGTTATTGCCAAACATAAAGCAGGCTAGACTTACCTCTAATGGCCAAGGGAGGAGAAACCTGTTGTGGAGGCTGAACTAAGAAGCCTCAAGATAGCCTATACATCGCTAAAATAAATAAATGCAAGGCATTGTTCTTTAGTTGGTCTCCACTGAAAATTAACTTCAGGCTGCTTATAACCATATGGATACCCTGAAACAATATATTCTTAAAGTGTAGTCCACTCAAGACAACATAAGGGTTGAGCTTCTCGCTGCTAGGAAAAAGCTAGAGTTATTGGGTGTAATTAGAGGCTTTGAGAAACTCTCATATGGAGTTTCAAGAACTTTTTGAAGGGCTTTCCGCTTTGTCCGAAATGATTATGGACAAGATCTTTTTCCTCATGTTCAATCTGTATTTCTTCAATCAATCAAGGGGAATGCAGGTGGACTTCAATTTTGCTTTTCATTTAGTCTCGAAGCCTGATTTTGCATATGTGTTCTCTACTAGGGCTACAACTACCTAACATAGAGAATATGTAGCTGAGGAGTTTGACCTAGATGTTTATGCTTTAACCACTAACTCCCTTTATCCTTATAAACAACCTCGATCATGCAGGATTTATCCTTGTGTAATGCCTTTCATTTTCATATGAAAACTTTATTTTTATATTTTTTTTTCTATATTGACTTGTATAGTTCGTATGAGCCTAACACTTATAGTAAAAATCCCATGTAGGATCCAAAGTTCTTAGGAGATTTTGAAAGTTTGTATGGGTCCAACGTCCATACTTAGAAAAATATTTTTGAAAGTTTGTATAGGTAAAATGTTTAGTTTCAAAATTTGGCAAGAATTGAACTTTGAACTTTTCCTAACATTAGTAGGATTCAGTAGGATTGAACCTTTTCCTAGAACCAAGAGGGAATTTAGGTTACAAGTATATCCTTATGTTTGAATGAAATATCAACGAGTTGGTGAGATGCCCCTAAACATTATATAGATATTGGTGGTGTTACATTAAGGAGACCAAAATAAACCTTATGGAGAGTTTTAGGCTATTGCCCTATTTAGACAATTGATTAATCCATTTTAAGGTGAGTTGTGCAATCACACTAGGGAGATCATGTCAATCCTTGTTATTGAGACCTTGTCAATCCCATCTTTGAAGAGTTGTACAATTGCACCAGTAAGACCATATCAATCCCTTCCAAGGTAAATTATGCAATTGTACTAGGGAGACTGAGTTGATTTATTTTAAGCTAAATTATACAATCCCACTTGAGAGACTGAGTCTATCTCATCCCTTGAAAAGTTACAGGGCTATTGTCCTAGAGAGATGTTGTGCCAATCCCATCCTTGGAGAGTTGTGCAATCTCATTAGGAAGACAATGTCAATCAAGGTAAATTATACAATCATACTAGGGAGACTAGGTTAATCCCTTCCAAGGTAAATTATGCAATCGCACTAGAAAGACTGGGTCTATCCTATCATTGGAAGAGTTATGGGGCCATTTTCCTAGAGAGGTATCGTGTCAATCTCATACTTTAAGAGTTTTGCAATCACACTAAGGAGACCATGTCAATCCATTCCAAGGTAAGTTATGCAATCGCACTAGGAAGACTAAGTTGATCCTTTCCAAGGTAAATTGTGCAATCGCACTAGGAAGACTGAGTTCATCTTATCCTTGAAAGTGTTATGGGGTTTTTTTCACTGGAGAGATGTCGTGTCAATCTCATCCTTAAAAAGTTATGCAATCGCATTAGGGGGGCTATATCAATCCCTTCTAAGGTAGTTTTGCAATTGCACTATAGAGATTGAGTTAATTTATTCCAAGGTAAATTGTGTAATTGCACTAAGAAGACTGATTACATCCCATCCTTGGAAGAGTTCTAGGGCCATTTCCCTGAAGATATGTCATGTTAACCCTATCCTTGGAGAGTTATGCAATCAAACTAAGGAGATCATGTCAATCCCTTCAAAGTTAAGTTGCGCAATCGCATTAAAAAGATCGAGTTGATCCCTTTCAAGGCAAATTGTGTAATCACACTAGAGAAATTGAGTTCATCCCATCCTTAGAAGAGTTATGGGGTCATTGCTCTTAAGCATCACCTGGAGAAGATGAAAACATCGTTACTTTGAATTAGTTAATCTATACATAAGAAACTTAAATTCTTAGTCATTGAATATGGTATATTTTTATTTCCCTCTAAGGTATAATCAACTCAATGACTTGGATATCCAATTTCTGCTACGATCATGGTCTCAATTCTATAGAGTTTCTTCAGTAAATGTCTTCTGGGTAATTGACTTACTTTTCCTTGGATAGTTGCAAAAGAGACTTCACATCTTTTACAGTTTGAACTAACATTCCACTTGTAATTGTTGAAGGCTTTTAAGCTCTTGAGGTTTGAACAATATTTGTGAAGTTGAAAAAAAGTGTGACCAAATTTGCTTGTCTCACCGAGTCCCCGAAAAAAATAAAAGAAATCATATTCTGACTTAGAGCAACAAAAATGTTGCATAACATCCTGATTCTCTTACAAACAATTCATGTCCAATTTTCACGATAGATTGTGCCTCCTAATTTGATTTGAAACATTCTTGATCATTAAAGTAATCTCTTCTATTGATGAACTTTATTGGTACCATCAACGAGATCATAAGAATGAATACCATCTTTTTGGTCGAGTGATGTTGTAGCTATATGGAGCTTCTCTTGGCTAGTATACTAGTGCTAAGAAGCGATATAAATTTAACAAAGAGGCCACTAAAACACATAATAGAGGTCGGTTCCAAGTTATCATATCGGGCTCATTGGACCTGATGATTCCCTTGAATGCCTAGCACTACCTCTATGACGAGTCAGACTTTTATTGAAAAGTTATTGATGCTTTGATAGAGTAGTTGTGTCAGCAGTCGTAGGGAGGTTCGTGGCACATCTCATTCCTGATATGTTTTGATTATCTACCCTTAATAGTGATAAGGGATGTCAATAATTGATGGCTTTTTTTATCAGTTTCCCACAGACAGCGCCAATGATAATGTCCTAAAAAATCCAAGTAGCGTAGGAGAAAGACTTATGTTTTGGATGATTGCTTCATCTCATGGTTCTAACAATCTAATCCATTCTTATTGACCATGATAACTTGTAGTCGTTACCTGTAAAAGGTCCTCTTTGGCAGATTTAGGGACTCTCTAATGCTTAAGTATCTTTTTAAGAGAAAAGACAATGATATTTTAGAGAGAGACTTTGAAAATAAAATATGTTATAAAAAATGGAGATTGTGAACCTTTTTTTATTGAAGGACTTATAAGGTCTTTATAGCCCATGATTTTTTTTCCTTTTGTGGAGAGAAGGGACTAAAGTGTCATTTTGGCCTGATAGCATTAACGATAGAAAATATCACTAACATATGAATTACAGGGGATAAATATCCCTTGCACATCACTAATGAAGGATAAGTGGTAGGGCCACTTGAAAACTTTTATACACCCTAGGAATGTAAAGAAACTAGTAGCCTTGACCTTAACATTTTATGTTAAGGGTCATGAGAAAAAAACAAGCGGAGTTTTGTGGCCTAATATGAGGTCTAAAAAGATCATCAATTCTATATTCATTTGAGTTTAGCGAGATGTTGAGCCCTAGGATGTCGAACTTGGTAGCTTGTTAGACTCACATGTATTTAGGTTCAGTGTATAACTGAACCCGAAGATGTTGGATCTGACAGCTTGCCAAACTCACATGTACTTGGGCTTAACGCAATAAGTTTTAGGCAAAAATAACATATGTAAAACACATTGATCCATCAATAACCCATAATTTTGTAAGTTCCCAAAGAAAAAAAAATTAAATGAATCCTCAAGGGATTCTTCACTTATTATTAATTATATCCTTTCATCCTAATCTTTTAAGAAATCGGTTTAAAGAAAATATTTTTAAAAAAGAAATTCTAATGTTTTTTGTTATGATTTTGTACAGAAAGGGTTTTATTGAAGTTTATAAAAATTTTGGGAACCTATTTAAGAAAATATATTCGAAAGTAATTAAAATAACTTATGGTAAAAAACCCAATGACTATTTGACAAATAAGTTTTTAAAGGAAAACAAAAATTAAGGTAACATCTAGTACCATTTATCATTTATGATTTTCTGTTTTTAGGGAATATTAAAATAACCCAATGACTATTTGACAAATAAGTTTTTGAAGGAAAACAAAAATTAAGGTAACATCTAGTACCATTTATCATTTATGGTTTTCTGTTTTTAGAAAACTAAAATTTGTTTTATTGTTATTGTTTATTATTTAAAATATATATATTTTGATTAGAGAAAATACATGAAGCAGAAAACCTTATACAAACTAATTGATTTTAAAAACATAATAATATACTATTAATTAAAGAATATAAAAAGTAAAAATAATATGTAATTTAATCAATATAATTAAATGGTGGTATCATGAGAATAATATATGTGATAGTTGTAGTGGTGGTGACAATATGATCATAATGATTGATATAATACTAGAATGAATTTATAGTAATATAAAATTTATGTTGATTGTTATTTTATTTGTAAATAATGATGGGCACAATTGATGACAATGATATGATAGAGGCTGATGTAATAATATGATAGCAATAAATATAGTCATAATATATTTATGAGGGTTAGGAAATATAATGGTAATATCATTGGAATTAATAATGATAATAATAATGCTAGAAGGAGATGGTAGACATGAAATACTACAGTGATAATGGTATTATGATAATAATTATAGTCGTCGCGATGATGATAATGGAGGTGATATCGATGGTGTGATGTTGGTTATGGTTATGGTAATATTAGTAACATGATATTCTATAAATAAAAGAAAAAAGAAAACATGATTAAAGAAAAAAAATATTATTTTTTCTAGAAAAAAAAAGAAAAAAAAAAGAGGAAATTGCAGTGATACCAAATAAGACCTATCATTTTAAATTTGGTCGTCGAATAATTATGTGAAGTGCCAAACTCCTAATTCTTCTTGAATGCTTGTTAAATGCTTTGAAAGTTAAGATCATATTAAATATTGTCTAATATATCGTGCAAAATACTTTCAATATATATATATATATATATATTCTTCGACACAAATCTGGTTTACTAAAAGCTAATTTGGTTGGCAAAATATATATGTAATATTGTTTAATTTATCGTGAAGAGGACAACTTCTGCCTATTCAACCACGATGGAATTAATTATCATGATGATCAACAATATTAATTAAGATGGGAAAACATATTGTTATGAAATCCCATCAAGGGCACCGACAATATTTGATTGGCCTAATGTGCCTTAGCAGCCATCACTAAAACATCCTCTAAAATGTCAATTGCCACCTTTTCACTTCTCTAATGGTCCAATATTCCTTTACAATCAATTTCTGCCTTCATAAGTGTTCTACAAAACAAAATCCAAGCCATTCAAAATATTTGGAGATCTTCTAGTGAATCTCAAGACTTTAGAGTATGAGGCATAGATTGTTCAACTATCTATGATCGACAACTCAAATATAAAAACCTAAATCCTTAAAATCATGTTTGGCTGATGCAAGAGAAGATCCTTACCAGTATCTGCCCCAGCCAATCTTCTAGATCTATATGATTTTGTTTCCGAAGTGTCTAGATTTTCATCGGGGTGCTAATCTTTTTTTTAAAAAAAAAAACTGCTTTTTTGGATTCATGTTGGCATACTAATCCTGTACCCAAAAGACAATAAAGAAAAAGGTTGGCATGGCACTAATCAACTTATCATATCCCCTGAAAAATAATTATAGATATGATCCTCAATCCAATTAGTTTAATTAGTGGTACCTATGTTATTACTAATTAAACTAGGGTTAACTTGTCAAACTCGGGTTAAGAAACTTGTATAGCTCCATAGAAAACAAATAAAAAAAATATATAAAATCTAGTTCTCAATCAACCCAATATTGAATGATGAAATTGAAAAAAAAATTCAATTAAAAAGGATAAAAAAAGTTGTAGTCAACCTAACTAGCCCGCAAAACTCGTAACCCGAGTCATGAGACCATGATAATCTCATAAAAATTAAACCAAGAAAATTATGAAGCTCAATTTCAAATCAACCCAATGTTGAAACATAAAGTTAAGAAAAAAATAATTAAAAAAAAAATGACTCAAGTCAACATGGCTAACTCAGGTCATGAGACGGGATAACTCCATAGAAAACAAATTATGAACTCCAATAACTAGTAAACTCAATATCAGAGGATGAAATTGAATAAAAAAACTAAGTTTGAAATTAAACAAAATCCTAAAAATATTTAAGGATCAAAATGTAAAAGATCTTTTTTATGTTCAAAGTGTAAATTACCTTGGCATTTCACTGATCATTGCTACATTGTCAAGGACTTTTAGTATATGTTAGTTATATTATTTGATATTAATTAATAAAATCTAAATGAATTCTAGTATTTAATCATCCAACTCAGTTAGTTCAATTTGATAAACTTCATGATAGCATTTGGTTGTTGTCTCTAAACAGAAGAGATAAAGATAAAAGAAACATGTCTCCTATCTTTTATATTTTAAAATGAAATAAATTTAGTTTAAAATTATCTTAAAAAATAATTTATTTTTATATGTTCATCTTGGTTCCTCTAACATGACAATTAATGGTTGAACATAATCGTTATTGGGAATAACTATTGTTTCAAAAACCATGTCCCTCTCAATTCAATTAACATGCATAAAAAGTCAATTCAAAATTTTATGAAGATCAATGACCAAGAAATGAGATTCAAGATCCAATGATCAAGAAAGAATGGGTCACCAGGGACACATCGAAGTTTTGTTTTCGACACACCCGGTACCGTTAAAAAGATCTCAATAAGATGATTCTAACCACACCTTGAAAGACCACCACACATTATCGTAATTTGTTAGGTGTTTTGTTCAGGGTTGATTTTAACCTCCTTTGGTGTTCTTCCAATATGTAGTTACAATCATTTCGTTGAGATCTTTTTAACGGTAATAGGTATGTCTAAAACAGAGTTCCGGTGTGTCTTCGATGACTCATTATTTTTTTTTCTTCCCCCATTTCTCTATCCTGCCACA
>Ga0307517_10015053_pt1 | contig 10308 bp, 6 predicted proteins | sample 23_EM_MG_FD_194515 | JGI IMG/M metagenome (GOLD analysis project Ga0307517, IMG submission 194515) | Populus trichocarpa ectomycorrhiza microbial communities from riparian zone in the Pacific Northwest, United States - 23_EM | ecosystem: Host-associated > Plants > Roots > Unclassified | place...
ACCAAAGCCAGCATAAACTTTGGCCACTGACCACCCTAATCGTCTAACAGTTATGGCAAGAGCCTACCAAATCACTCGATGAAATCACGGTGGAATATCGTGCAGGTGATCAACATTTAAGTGTGTACCCTTTTGCGTTCAGTGGCTGGCGTTAATGCCATGATAGTGATCTCATCCAATGAGTTTTGGGCATGTGCAACTCATTCTTAATGATTCAACCCAGCTTAGTGATTGAAAAGGTGAAGTCCTTCAAGTCTTCATAAGCTTGCTATAATAGTTAAGTGCATTTACTCTCCTGTCAGTCCCAGTTAGGAAACGATTTAGGGCAGAGGATGCGAGGGTTCTTTTGAACTTTTGCCATGGGAGATAATTTTAGAGACCAGAAAACAGCCGTTCATCCTGCTTTGAGCTGTTAACGACCAGTTTCTGCTATACACGAGTGGGGTGATATAAGGCTGTAACTTGTGGGGTGAAAGAAGAGGGATTCCAAGAAAAAACTCATGCCGTTTCTCATATTGGTTAGGATGATTAGTAGTTGGCTGGTTGCTTCCGTTGCTAGCACTTGGTCAACTTCAGCCAGTCAGACAGATTTCAAAAACATCGTTGGACAGAGCTCAGAAACTTTGTTACAAGTCAGAAAACACACTAGCACCAGGGCCATTGATCAACAGTTACCAACGCAGTGAGAAAGAGCCATGAACCATGGTGAACTTATAGGCATTCCATTAATAATCAGATACCTACCCTCTTGCAGTGTTAGAAAATGGTTGTCACCAAAACAATTATACCCACATATTATAATTAGATACCTAACCTCTTGCAGTGTTAGAAACGAGATGAAGGAGGCCGAGAAAATCCACTACCTATATATAAAAATAATTATGATATATTTTTAAGTTTATAAACTAAATGCACCATTAAAAGTATTTACGCTTTTTATTTTAAAAACTTTTAAATAGTGTTTTATATGGTCACGTCCTAAAAATGAAGCATGGTAATGAAGAAATGGCCAGTCTATGGATCCCGACAAATAGTAAGAGAATATGCAGAAATCATTGGCAGCTGTCCTTAATGCTAGCAGCATAATGTTACCATCTTGATTAATATCTGACAAGTACTTGTCTCACATCGTCCTCTATTTCTACACATTATAGGTTGTACTTGCATGCACCATGTTCTTTGTTCTGCATTTCATTAATGTTATCATTCTCCCTCTGCTGCATCGGGATCTTCCTTTAAACAGCTTGCTCCCATCTGCGGTCGTTTTAGCTGCAACAACATAATAAAATACCAATGAGAACAATTCCTGATTTACAAAAACACAGAGAAATGAACTTTTTCTTCAATCAGAAAATTAATCACATAATTGTTTATTCCTCCAAAAATCACTCTCATCAATCAGTGCCAAATGATTATATCATTTAGGGGTGGGGGTCTTCTAATCAAGGGAACTTCACCGCAAAGTCAGCATATGCTATTTTTTCAGGGCAGGTTTGGGATGCGGTGCTTCAAATGTTGGAAGATTGTTTGGAAATGTCCTGGGCTCCAACGGATTCCAGTTTTCCTATGGCTGGTTTTGCATAATCGCTTGTTAACAAATGTGGAATGTGAGTTGCAAATAACGACATATGACTGATGTAGCTCTACACGTGTGCCCTCTTTGGTCAGACATGGTAGAACAATCAACACAACTCACGCGCACAGCCAATAGTTTGATGGAGAGGCGTGCCAATTACCATTACAGTTCCCAAGTACATAAACATAGAATTAACTGATAAAGTAAAGGAAAGAAACATGGTAGCCAAGAAAGTATATGAAAAATGAAAAGGAATGAACCAACAATTGGAGAAGACAGCAGAATGTGTTATTCAATTGATGAAGCAGAAAACATTTGCCAAGCAATCACAGTACTCACATTATGAGATGATCCAGCAAGACACGTCAGCCTTGATTTTGTGTTAGCCTCAGCCAATGGATTTGGCTTCTCTTTCATGGACATGCGAACATCCCAAACACGTATAACCCCATCGGACGATGCAGATGCCAATAAATATGGATCATCCACGGTGCTGTCATTCCTCATGAGCACAACGATACCTTTCACACGGGCAGAATGTGCATCATCAATGCAATATGCAACCTTCCCACTATTCACATCCCATGCTGTAATACTCCGATCCTCACCACCAGTGAACAGAAGTCCATTCTGTCAAAATTAGGGAAATTAAACATAAAAATGAAAGATGGCAAAGATATGGTCATACCCAGAAAACGATGTGGGCTTGCATGGAAATACTGGTGTTCTAGATGTTCATCCATCTCCATTCCACAATTAAGAGTTTGCATATAGATGCCAAGCACATCCAGTTTTATGAGATGGAAGTCTAGCTACAAGTCTGAAAGCAATATTCCAACTTCATTTGGATAGAAGTAGAATGCTCTTCTTGGGTAGTTATGACAAGCAGATTAAATAAACTTAAGCATAATTCTAGAGCAGAATCTGATCAGCTGTCTTGCATGCCCATGAATAACATATGGGAAAACTAGTTGTAAAGCAAAGAATGGAGTCTTGGAAGACCTACGCTTCAGGGAAACCAAGCCCCTTTGAAATCATTAAATTGTAAAGCCATAAACAAATTGACATATGAGGATCTGAGAGATGAAGCATGAAGCATGATAAGTTGACTATGCTATAAATTCTTACAACAAATTTAATGTGATACAACTCTTGCCAAATGAAGGTGACATGTGCAAGCAAAAATTTATATCAACAGTTTTAGTAAGAAGCTAGGAAGCTTAGTGATAATATAGTTCAACATGAACAGTGAGTCTCAAACTTGCTGACAAGTTTAATGGGGAGGACTGGTGAATAACAAGATCATTCTCTTCACAAGGACAATTCAAGAGGGTCAATCATGCAAAGAAGGTGAATTGAATCAATCAATGAAATCATTTAAGAGTAACAACAACAACTATATACACAACTAAAACAGAAAATCATGGACACAGGGACAAAAACCAAAATCAATCAAAACAAGAAATGCATTACATGTGCTCCATGTGCTCATCCTTCTTCAGTGCACACATTTAATAGTTTTCTTTCACATATATGCCAAGCACGTTGAGTTTTGTGTGATGGAAGTTCAGAAACAAGTCTTATGGCAATTTTGAACTTCATTTAGAAAGAAGCAGAGGGATCTTCCTGGGATGGGTATGATAAGCAACTTAAATAACTTAAGACTGATCCTGAAATAGAATCAGACCATGTAGCTACCTAGATAACATATAGGAAAATAAATTGTAAGAGAAAGAATGTCAAGGTATAGAACGAATCGTTCTCTTTCTTAAAGATACCTAGCCCACTGACACAATTAATCTGCACAGCAATAATCAAAACCCTTTGTAAAGATGTTTTCAGAAATGAAGAGATGATAACTTGATTTGTATCCGAGTTACAACAAATCAAACATGACTCAACAAATCAAACATGACTCAACAAATGGTGTTGCAAAATACAAACAAAAATCATTAGTATCAGTTTAGGAAGCTTAATAGTTACAGAGCTTATTTCCGTAAGAGCGAATTCTCAATTCAACAAGAATTTTGCATGCCAAAACCAAGCTTAACAGGAAAGACTAACAAGCTATTCTCTTAGCATAAAGGATCATTGAACTGTGATAATTAACAATTCAAGAAGATTGATCAAAGAAACAAGTTTAATTAACAACAACAATGAGAATATTTAAGATCGTATCACAAAACAAAACAAAATCAAGCTACCACTGGCAACAAGAAACTAACCTCTCCAGGAGCAGCAGAAAGAACCCGTTTCTGACATTCAAATTCAGTCACCAATTTAGCATCTTCAGCCTCATGAACCCCAACTTTCTCCTCAGTAACCATAAAAAACCTCTCCCCACCCAAATCAAACTTCACCAAACTGGCCTCCTTCCCCAATCTACAATAAAAGCTCCTTCTCCCTCTCACCAAATTCAACATCGCCAAACACTCATCTCTTCCAACAGTAAGCGCCAACTTCCCCGACGGGTGCACCGAGAGGTCGTTGACGGCCTTCTTGTGGACCAAAACAGTCTTCAAGTGGACAAAAGGGTCAGTGTCAAAAATGCAAACGGAGCCATCAGCAGAGGCAGAGAGAAGGTTGCGAGGGAAAGAGAGGGAAGGAGGGGTGAAGAAGGTGACAGAGGTGACGGAGGAGGTGTGTTGGTGGAGGGAGCCGAGGGAGGAAGCAGAAGGGAGGTCATAGAGGTGTATTGTGTCGTCAGCAGAGCCAGAAGCGGCGGCGGGGCCGGCGGCGGCGGCGGAGGTGATGTGAGCGAGGTGAGATTGATAGGAGAAAAGTGGGGTTAGCGTGAGGTTTTGAGAAGAAGGTTCGTGTTTTAAAGTTTTGAGTTTGAAACCCCATATGAATTTCTCGTAGGAACCTGCTATTAGACTCATTGTTCTTCTGTTTGCTTGCTAGAGGGTCTGGTGATTCTGCCAAAACCCTACAAATACAACAAGACTGAAAATTAGGGTTTTTCCAGGCAAAGGGTCTCTCTTACGAGTTACGACATTAAAATTGTCATCAATATAGAGAAATTACAACTAGAAAAATAGCTTTAACCTAAATCAACCTAAAAAATAGCTTTCAATTAAAAAAAAAAAATGCACAAGTGATTTATTTGCGGTTATGCATAAGTGCATGGTTTTTTAATTATAATAAAAATAAAAATAAAAATAATTATAACATAAATAATATTGTTTTTAATATTAATATTTTTAATCATAATAAAAAAAATAATACTGTTTTTAATATTAATAATTTTATTCATAATAAAAATAAAAATAATTATAGCACAAATAATTTTTTTTAATATTAATAATAATTTTTAAAAAAATTTATTAATTATTTTATTAATAATATCAATTATAATAAAAATAATAATCTTTCTAAGATTCACACTATTAATTATAATAAAAATAATAATATTTATAATATAAATAATTATATTAACAACACAAATAAAAATAGTTTTTATATCAATACTTGGAGTTATAATAATATTTATAACATAAATAATATTATTTTTAATTTGAATACTTTGAATTATAAAAGAAAAAATAATATTTATAACATTTATTATTATATTAACACAAATGGTTAGGCAAGGATATGATCATACTTCATACCCAACATCTAGATGGGCGTGGACGCCAGGTGGTGCTTGAGTCTAGCCCTCGCATTGGATCGCCCGACTGCCATATGGTGATTGTGTTTTCTCAAGCGCTACGTGGTATTGAGATTGCAAAGGCTATTCAGGTCTTTTGCCAAGATCAAGCGTGTAATATTTTACCAAGATCCAAGCACCTCGTACTATTCTAGCTGCCAAATCCAATCAGGCCTTTTAGCGAGACTCAAATGTAATATTGTGGCGCTTGGGTCTGCCCGTTAATTGACGGACCCCCCGCCGCACTTAGGGATAATATTGAAATATACAGAAAAATGTAGTAGTTGTGTAAGAATTGAGAAGTAAAGTTTACCCTATGGTAACAAGTTCCACTGTCATGTCCAAACTCCAGTCGAAATAGCCGCTTAAGGTCCTCCGTCTCCTCTACGATCTTTCTTCTTTCTCCCTTCAAGGTTTTTTCTTTTTAATCTGTTTCAATGGAAGCTCAAAATTTGCTTTCTGGGTTTTTCCCAAACTACAAAATTCCATTAACCCGGACCTCTAAAAAACCCTTCTCTTGTTCTTTACCATCAAACCCTTCTTTTCACTCTTTGCTTCAATCCCACAATTGCGTCTCCTTCAAAACACACTATTCACCATGCTTTAAAGGGTCTTTGAAGAAGATATTTTTTTGTGTAAATGCTTCAGAAAATGCTGTTCTTGAAGAGAAAGATTACAAGAGGCCCCAGGTTGTTAAAAGGAAGAAGCTAGCTGTTTTCGTCTCTGGTGGTGGTTCAAACTTTAAGTCTATTCATGATGCTTGCTTCGAGGGGTTAGTTCATGGAGATATTGTTGTTTTGGTTACGAATAAACCTGGTATGTTTTTCCTTTTATTTTCTTTATAATCCTTTTATGTGCCTCAACTGACCACTTTACTGGTAAAGTCACTATCTTTCTTTTGATGTGTTTTTGGGTGTTCTCGGTTTTGTTGCCCAAGTTCCATGTTTGTGTTTGTAATTTGGTGCCCCTTACACGTGATTGATTAGTAGTGAGAGTGTTTATTGATTGTGGCTTTCGTTTGGTTTTTTTTTTGTTTCTGGTTTTTCAGCACTCCATGAGATGAGTAGTGTAACTTGCTTACTCTTTATATTGTTATGAAGAATCTTTTGATCAGAATTTGAGGCATTCTACAATTTGTTATTTGTATCTTTCCCTTAAGGAGCTTGATATGTATTACAAGCTAAAAGACGACGTAAAAAATTGTTGTTTGGAGATGTAATGCTTGAATTTTGTTTGGCATTTGCATAAGACTTCATATGTGTTCCTTCTGTTTATCTCACAGATTGTGGAGGTGCAGAGTATGCAAAAAATAAGGAAATCCCTGTTGTTCTGTTTCCTCGAACAAAAGATGCTACTGATGGGTTATCTCCTAGTGACCTTGTTGCAGCTCTTAGGTTGGGCTTGCTAACTTGTATAATTTATCTTTCTTACTTTTGCTGGCATTTGTGAATGTAGAATTACTATTTATGCTTTGTTAACTAGTGAGATGGTTCCCTCCCACACATATTTTATCTTCATTCAAGCTCTAGTCTCCTGATTAATCCTTCTAGATTTTCAGACTTGCAGCCATTATATAAAGAGTAGTTATGTGGAAATAAGTGCTGGGAATTTCTAGCTTGTAGGCTATCCATGATTGATTAGATATATGGTGTAAGAATTATGGTCACTAACCAAAGGCTCCTCTTTTGCCCTTCCTAACCAGAATCATCATATAGTGTTTAAGCATATGCAAGTGCTTGAGTTATTGTGTTCTTGGGGCGATTGTTAATGGTGTCACTGACCCATCTGTTATGGAGTCTGAGGTTCCTGTTTTAGCTAGGAATTTTGGATGCTCTCAACCCAGTATTGTCATTGCCATTGAACTGTGCAGTATGCTTTAGAAATTAGAATTAACGGAAAAAACGAACACAAATTCTTTAAATTTTAAAGAAATTTGCACAGTGGTCCAAATTGTATTGAGGAAATATAACTCTTGAGGTTTTATATAATGAAATTATACGCTTCAGTAGGGGCCGCCTCCAGCTATCTTGCCAACTTAATGAAGTAACTTAAATGGAGTTGAACAAATTGCTTAGGCCATTAACAGGTTCCATTTTCTCTTCATTGTTGTATTGACATTGTATGTCATAGTTACGTCCTGCACATAGGCCTCAGAAATTTGAAAGAATGAGAGAAAAATGTACATGAATCATACACTCCATATAATCTACAATACAGCCATGAAACTTTTTTCCAGTGTTTCCCATGTCATTCCAGCATAATTTTGGAACTATGTTATACTAACTGGAAATTATATGTTCTTTTACCTTTCCTAATCAAAACAGAAAAAGAAAAAGAAAAAGAAAAAGAAAAATAGAAGAGGAAGAAGGAGAAGAAAGAAATATTTAGTGTTTGAGAAATGTGCTTCTGAAATTTTTCAAATTGCATATAGATAGATCTAGTGCAATTTCTATGTAGACAAACAAAACCTAAAGAAAGGGTAATGATTACTAAAATATGCATCTAATGTTTAATGCATTTTCTTAATCAGGAGTCTTGAGGTTGACTTTATTCTTCTGGCTGGATATCTCAAACTTATACCAGCTGAGTTGATCCGAGCATATCCCCGATCCATATTGAACATCCATCCATCACTGCTTCCAGCTTTCGGTGGCAAAGGTTATTATGGTATGAAGGTGCATAAAGCAGTCATTGCTTCAGGAGCCAGGTAATTACATATCATGGTGTTACATGTTTCACTACCCTTTTCTGTACAAAAAATCATGAATTTTTTTGGAAAATGTAACCAAAATTTATTTCCTATTTGAGCCCCCCCCCCCCCAAAACAAAAAAAGAAGAAGTTATTGTAAGTGTTCTGAACAAGTGTCCCTGTGCCCTTTTTGCCTGGTTAGATACTCAGGGCCAACCATCCACTTTGTTGATGAGCATTATGACACGGGGCGTATCCTGGCTCAAAGAGTTGTACCTGTGCTTGCAAATGACACTGCAGAGGAGCTAGCTGCAAGGGTACTCCATGAGGTAATGAAGCAGTATTCTTTTTCTTTTTCTTTTTTTCTCTGGACAAACACATTTTAATGTATTCTTGCAGTCAAATTGATTTCTTTTACAGTTTATGATGTCTGCATCAGTTTATCCAGATGATTATCATAAATATTGAACCTATATTAGTGCATTAGTCAATTTGTTTGATTTGAGGACAGTTGTCAAACTTGTTCTTGATAGCTTCACAAGATGATGTTATTCAATGATGAAACTGTTATTTTCTTGGAGATGTTCATCCAGGAATTACTATACAAGAACCTACTATTGGATGACTAGGGTATTTTGAACTTACTATTTAGTGTATTATAAGATTGCATTTTGGCTTCAAATTTATTTAGTAATCTTCCTTTGCTTTTCAATAATAGGAGCATCAGTTATATGTGGAGGTAACGGCTGCATTATGTGAAGAACGTTTAATTTGGAGGGAAGATGGTGTCCCTCTCATCCAAAATAGGGGAAACCCCAATGAATACAGCTAACATAATCAAATATGTTTCGCTTATAGGTAAGGTCTTGACTGAAACCTCAATACTCTCTCGACCAACCTATTTAAACAATTCTATGCCTTCATAACATGTATTGCTTGGTAGCAATCAGCTCACCTAACTATTGATTTCCTATTCATTTGCAGGTTGTATCCTGTTGAAGAGTGTGACATACATGCGGATATTTTGACAACAGCATGATAGGGGATGTACTTTCTAACTAAGGTTGTCTTGACACCCTTGATTGCATAGAAAATGATGTTGATTTCCTAGCGTTTCCAAGCTTTGCCCAAAGCTTACATGGTTTATAAAAATCTATCTCTTCATAAAAATGATATTGACAACAGCCAAATGGTTTTGCTTTATGGGTATGATGTCAAATCTGATGTAAGGATGCATGTTCCAGTTCTTTCAATGGCCGAGAGTTTTTTGACACTGGGCAGTCTAGACACTTGAGCTACATGGCCTTGGCTAACATCTTAAAAAAGTTCCTTAAAATAGATCTATTTTTATAGCTTTCGGAAATCAGCTCTCTCTATGTATAGAATCTGCATGTGCTTTGGAATGTTGAGCAATAACTTTGGCACCTATATTTCTCAAGTTCATTTAATTGAATAAAAAGAAAGTAACAAATGACTGGAAAAGCAGCTTAGGAGCTGGCTTCTGGGTTGCTGCAGGGCAATTGGTATACCATCAATGCATAAGCCATAAAGAATGGTGCCAGGAGTATTTCTTATTGTGGATTTTGGAAGAGCTTCTGATTGCCACTCCAATGTGGGTATAATTGTTTTGGTGACAACCATTTTCTAACACTGCAAGAGGGTAGGTATCTGATTATTAATGGAATGCCTATAAGTTCACCATGGTTCATGGCTCTTTCTCACTGCATTGGTAACTGTTGATCATTGGCCATGGTGATACTGTGTTTTCTGACTTGTAACAAAGTTTCTGAGCTCTGTCTAACGATGTTTTTGAAGTCTGTCTGACTGGCTGAAGTTGACAAAGTGCTAGCAACGGAAGCAACCGGCCAACTACTAATCATCCTAACCAATATGAGAAACGGCATGAGTTTTTTCTTGGAATCCCTCTTCTTTCACCCCACAAGTTACAACCTTATATCACCCCACTCGTGTATAGCAGAAACTGGTCGTTAACAGCTCAAAGCAGGATGAACGGCTGTTTTCTGGTCTCTAAAATTATCTCCCATGGCAAAAGTGCAAAAGAACCCTCGCATCCTCTGCCCTAAATCGTTTCCTAACTGGGACTGACAGGAGAGTAAATGCACTTAACTATTATAGCAAGCTTATGAAGACTTGATTCAATCTCTAAGCTGGGTTGAATCATTAAGAATGAGTTGCACATGCCAAAAACTCATTGGATGAGATCACTGTCATGGCATTAACGCCAGCCACTGAATGCAAAAGGATACACACTTAAATGTTGATCACCTGCACGATATTCCACCGTGATTTCATCGAGTGATTTGGTAGGCTCTTGCCATAACTGTTAGACGATTAGGGTGGTCAGTGGCCAAAGTTTATGCTGGCTTTGGT
>Ga0307517_10015054_pt1 | contig 10308 bp, 11 predicted proteins | sample 23_EM_MG_FD_194515 | JGI IMG/M metagenome (GOLD analysis project Ga0307517, IMG submission 194515) | Populus trichocarpa ectomycorrhiza microbial communities from riparian zone in the Pacific Northwest, United States - 23_EM | ecosystem: Host-associated > Plants > Roots > Unclassified | place...
GTCCCATTACCCACCCTAAGAAACATAGTATGTAATTTAATGCTCAGAAACCACAGGGCTTTACAGCAGATGTACTACTGTCTCTTTCTACATTAATTGCTTGGTTTTGGTGCTCCAGGATCGAAAATTATCTCAAAATTTGTCCCACAATTTAATAGAATAGGATAGATTATTTTACAGATTATTTTACATACTTTTCTACAACTTGCCCTTCATTAATGCACTAGGAGGAGGTTCAGTTCAAGTGTCACCTGACTTTCTATTGCCAGAAATGGGCAAAACTTTGGTCGAGTTACTTTTGTTTGTACATAATTATATTTTCAAACTCAGTTAGATCGTAAATGTATCACACCTATAGATAGCGAGCCGAGTTTACTCATCAACAAGGGTCACCAATGATCATGGCTAATTCCCCAGGCACGACCCAATACGTGACACAAATGTTTCATCCGACTCGGAATGACGGGGTTTCTCATCTACAACAGGCGATCGAATACCCCACCATAATGTTGGAATTCTATGAGCAGCAAGGCGAAAAAAATGGTATTCGCGAGAAGGCGTCCGAGTGATACAATATTTAATTTACCGCCCTGCATTTCGGTCATTCACCAAGGATACCGTACACTCCAAGTCGTGAACAGAATGGTTAAGCACAGCTACAAGCCTACAATCGATACTAGATACATGCTGAGACTACGCGTTCACATAATTCCAGATTGCTACATCCCCAAACATGCCCGCCGTTGCAAGACGACTCCCAACAGCGCTGAAATCAACAGAAGTAACATACCAAGGACGATGCAAGATACGATGCAATGTAGCCTCATGGGCATTCCAGATCCTCACGGTGTGATCCCATGACCCAGACGCCATCCATTTACCATCAGGAGAAATAGAGAGGGACATAATCCAGTGCTACAAGGCCACGTCAAAGGGTGGATGAGAGAGAGGAGGATGGACAGACACACTGGCCAATGAAGCGAGAGATTTCCACCATGTCGGAAATTGGTGGATTCGCTATTCCATGAGAACGGAGAAAAGAAATATCCCACTGTTTGACTTGGTTATCCCATGATCCACTCAGCAAACTTTTGCCATCAGGCGTGAACACCAGACTTGCAACAAGTTTGTCATGTCCTCGCCAGCTCGCCACCAAATTTCCTGAGCGCAAGTTCCTTATCTGTATTTTCCCGTATAAATCCCCTGATGCAATGTATCGTCCATTTAGACTGAGTCGAACGGACTGAGGATATAATCCAGAAGCAGTTAGGACACTCGAAAATCCATCGCGCAGCCTCCATATCACGACTGTCTCGTCGTTTGAGCAAGTGACGATACACTGACCATTTGGTGAGAAATTGAGAGCATAGACAACATCTCGGTGCCTGAACGTATTTCTAACTCTCCTTTGGGAGATTATCCATATCTGGAGGAAGAATATATTAGAAACCTGAAGTCAGAAGAATTGGAAAACATTACCCGTACATTGCCATCACTTTCCCCCGTTGCGAGATATTTGCCATCAGGACTGAACTCTAAGCAAGTATATATGCAGGCAAAGACTTTTCATCATGATATAGGTCTTTCATCATACTGATATTCCCAGGTCGTCAGGACCGACTGGAGAAAATATGTAAAGGAACTTGCCTGATTCTTTTCCAAATCCTCGTATCAAAAATGGACACTACGCCTGAGCTAGATGCTACTGCCAGATATTTCCCATCCATACTAAAGGCGACCAATTTTTCCCCCTCTAGAGTCAATTTGTGCATCAGATTCAGGTTCATTGCGGCCGTCGAATTGGAATTAGATCCAACGTCCCCAGGTTCGTTTGCGGGAGGAACAACCACCCGGTGGGGCAAAGATAAAGTTCTAGGCGCAACATATATTTCGTTCTGGTGGGGCCCATCGCTTTCTCCGAGGTTGTCACCCTCTTGACTTCCTTCTCCCTCGAGGTGAGCGATCTCTTTCACGTTTTCTTGGTTGGGCAGTCGATCAGAGGAAGCATCCTCTCCGTCGAAACATGCATTATATGCGCTGGACGAGGCTACGGGAGGGATTAGAGTATGGGCCTCCTGGCCGTGCTGGATGACTGTGCTACTGGAAATTGATTGTCGGAGTTCCCGCAATTCTTCGACCTGACTCTTGTCTATAAGAAGATGGATCGACAACTCGTTCACAGCAGAACTGCGACGCACACTTTGATATGAATTCGTCCCGTTGTCTCCTTGTCTCATCAAGTTCATGGTTGAGACGGTCAAATTCGTCTCTGATGCCCTTCAGATAGCCATCAAGGTGCCGCATATGTTGGATGTTGAGAAGCTATTGTCGTGGTCGAGGTTCAAGGTACTTACAATTATCACTGATCCGAATTCCGCCAATGATCACATATAGTAACCTTGCGCAAGAATGACGAGGTTTTTGATCTGTCCAATAGACGACATTATCACATAGCACAGGTCGAAAAGAACGTTGGACTTCACTACGACCCAGTCAATCTGAAAGCAGGGATCACGAGACGAGGAGATCTGGTAATAGGGCCTCAAGTGCCGGAGAGGAAAAAACATAGGCGATCGTCTACAGACCACTTCACATCACGGATTTATCTCTTTCAATCGCCTCTCCTCGTTCTCTGCTCGTCGCTTATTCTCCCTTCTAACCATATCCCTTGCCTTGTCCAACAACTCCCGATTCTCCTTCTCCCCAAGCTCAAGTCCCGCTTCCGGGTCCTTCAACTTCCTCCCCAGCCTCCTCTTCACCAAAGCCACGTACCCAACTTCACTCAGACTCCGCGCCACTTTATCCATCCTTCGGCGTTCAGGGGACATTCTTGCCAGAACATGCGCAGGTGGTCCCTTTCTCTGACGACGGATCCCACTGAGTGTGAGCTCCCCACGCCGTTCCCGTTCTTTCTCTCGTGTCTTATTGCGGATTTTTTCACGTCGGGCTTCGAAGATGGCTTCCACCATCTCAGGACGGAAGGGTGTACTTGCTCGTTCCAATTCCTTCTTCTCTTTTTCTGCGATTTCTTCCAGACAACATTTTAGAGGTTCGGCTTGTAATGAAAACTTGATTAGTATTTTTTTAAACGATATCAAGGCAACCTACCCCATTCATCCAACACATATCCGGGAGAAAAAAAAGTTGTAAACTGAAGGTTTGTCATCTCCTTGAGACCTTCCTCAAAACGACTTTCGAGCGCGAGGTCGTTCAAGTCTTCTAGAAGTGCCGCTTTGAACTGAAGCCTCTTTTCGCGAGACCTGATACGGTTTTTGATGATCATAGAAATATGCTCGGGCTGTGGCTTCATTCTTGGAAGAGGTCCGTGGAATAGCGTTGGGCGGACGAAACCACCCGTGTAGATTGGACGAGTACGCATCCGTAGTCGATCTTCCTGCAAAGAACAAATGAAAAGGAGACTAGAATAGACTATGTTTATAATAAGCACCATTTCATTTCTGAAAATCCTAGCGAGATCAGCTTGATTCCTTTTGTATTTGATTAAACGTGAATATCGGGCGAGAACCTGTTGGTGATGTTGATTACCTTCCGTGGCAGACTTGAAGAATTCAAGCCACTACGCGGAACTTTTGACATTAGCCTTGGAGCGAATTTGTGGAACAAAAAACCGCACTTTATAGCCTTGCTCCAGTCTTTTCCTCGTTTCATCCACACTGGTTAAATGTTTATTCCTACGAAAGATCGTACGAATTCTGAATTCAACCTGGAAGGGTTTTTTTTGAACTTGTCGAGTTGGTTTAATAAATGAAAAAAGCATACTTGTTCTGTTGGTGAATGCCGTAGTAAACCCCGATACAGCGACCATAATGTTGGAATTCGATGAGCAGCAAGGCGAAAAAAAGGTGTTCGCGACCTGACGCGGCGAAGTGGCGACAGGAGTTGGGCCAAATTTGTACGAAATGCAAGAGACTGGGGTGGTACAAGTGTCATGAGATCACTGTGACACTGTCAGCGTTGTGACTGAGCCGGACGTGATCATGATTCAATGACATTATGCAGTACGACCGTGCCTTTTAGATTCTGTCGGATTTCCTGGCTTCAGTATCGTCTTAGGACACGGGTGAACAACAGACCGTAATTTGTTTCCGATCCTGAAATTTTCGCAACCCCTTTCTTTTGGGAAGGATCATATCATATTATCAAATACCACCGAATTGAGGTGTAATCTCAACATAGGGTAAAAATAAAGATTGCTCACAACGACATTTATGAACATGTGTCAGTTTCGTTGAGTTTTCTGAGCAACCTCTGAACTGACAATACATTTGTTACATAAGCAGGTCGGAAACACGTGCGAAAGGCGGGATTTTTTGAATGCGGGTCTCATCCATACAGTCATGTCTGCCGGGTTTCGCATAGCACCTGCACTATGGGACAAGATCCGCCACTTTGCTTCCTTTCCACAGACAGGGGGTATGTCCTCGTTTTCATACTTCCCCTTACACTCCCCATGCGGATCACCAAGTTTCTCTCCAGCAGATGGTTTTGTTCGGACAGAATCCAAGTCAAGGCACTTTGCTCAGGGCTAGCCAGTTTCTTGCCGGTAGGAACATCGAAGAAATCGTCTTCTTTTCCAAATCATTTGATTTTCACCTTAGAGGAACTGCCCGTTCGTCTTGCCCATCGCGTGAAGGAACTTGATGAACTACCCCACAACCTTAGCGCTATGCCATCCATCAAGAAAGTGAAGGACTGGTATGCCCAGTCATTCGACGTATGGTTTTCCATCTTTGAAACTCTGGGTATATGATCTGACGATGTTCTTTCTTCCCAGGAACTGATCACCTTCTCTTCAATCACATTACCCCCCGGCATCCGCCAGGCACTGACGATGTCCCGACCAGACGAACTAGCACTTCCAGAGTCTACACCCAATCCATCCTTTTCCAGCCTTCTCGATCCGCATCTGCCACAATCGCACACTGGCACTGGAAACAGTTTCAACAAACTGAAACTTAGAGTCCCGATGGAGCGAAGGTACTTGCAATCGAACGTGTCCCTCGTCTTTTTCATCGTTTTCTTATTCAATTTAGGTATTATGCCAATACCACCAACGGCAATTGGCCTCCAGAAGTGCAGGACTACAATAAAAGGTTCACCAAACTTCTCGGACATATTAAAACTCGTCACGATCCAACGGTGACTACCGTTGCGCAGGGTGTCCTCGAGTGGAAGCGTAGTCAAAATGCGAAACAGATTGGCTTAGACATCCAGGCTTGGTTAGATCGGTTCTATCTCTCTCGGATCGGAATTCGTTTTTTAATGGGCCAGCGTCCGTTTCTCTCACTGTTTTTTTTTTCGAAGAATCTTACATTCCTTCAGACATTGCTTTAAACACTCATCAAGCACATGAAGATTATGTGGGGATCATTTGCACAAAAGCAGTAAGGATTTCTCGATTTGTCAGTCATTTCACATTAGCCCACGAATAAACAGAACGTACATGATATTGTCCAAGATGCCATCGATAATGCTCGATTCGTTTGCGAAGAGCACTACGCCATGTTCAGAGGTCCCTCTGTTCAACTGATCTGTCCCAAAGATCTCACTTTCGCTTACGTTCCTGGACACCTATCCCACATATGTTTCGAACTGATCAAGAATTCCCTCCGTGCTGTTGTCGAACGGTTCGGAATCGAGAACGAGGACGAATTTCCACCAATCAAGGTGGTAGTGGTAGAAGGAAAAGAGGACATCACCATCAAACTCTCCGATGAAGGTGGTGGAATTGCACGAAGTGCGATCCCATTGATTTGGACGTACATGTATACCACCATGGAGAGTCAAAGCCTCGATAGCAATTTTCAAGCAAGTGATTTCAAGGCTCCAATGGCCGGTTTCGGGTATGGGCTACCCCTTTCTCGATTGGTATGTTGCCCTGTACTTGCTTCGTGGTGTTTTATTTCTGACATTTTTCTCCAGTATGCTCGATACTTTGGAGGAGACTTGCGATTAATCTCTATGGATGGTTTCGGGACTGATGTATACATTCATCTAAATCGGTTGTCGAGTAGCAGAGAACCACTTCCCTGAGCTTTCGGATTTTGCATGCATATATTTGTTTAATCATCCCCCGCTATTCATTTTGCAGAACTGTATATCACACAATATTCATTTTTCATTGAATTATATGTATTTTCATTATATGTCTCATTGTATACCATCGAAATCTAAAGTTCTTTTCGAATCGCGGTTTCAACCGGTAGCACCCGGGCAACATCCCTAGAAACCCAGAAACCTTATTGTAGTTTACAAGCCATAGTGAGACAGTTTCCATAGGTTTCTGTTTTATGTCACTGGCCGCGGAGGTTTCCAGAAAACCATAAGTTTGGAAACTGAAATACATAAAGACTGATGGGGGAGGAATAGAGCAATTCAAAATTGCAGTAGAAAAGGTCATCCGTCAAAGTCAAAAAGAACTTGCAAACAAATATCTGCGTAAAAGTCTGACATAGCCTAAGAGGTCCAGCCCCAAAGACCCGCCCTCCCAACGGCTATCGTGGACGGAAACCGCATGGTTGATCACTGTGACACTAGTTGCAGGGTAACAAGTTTTTGGCTCAATCACTCGGAATCACTCAGCAACCGGTGGCGTAGACTCAGTATGTATCCAGTATCTTGTAGCTGTTCTTAACCATTCTGTTCGCGACTCGGAGTGTACGGGTATCCTTGGTGAATAACCGAAATGCAGGACGGTAAATTAAGCATTGTATCACATTTCTTTTAGTGTTCACATAATTCCAGATTGCTACATCCCCAAACGTGCACGCCATTGCGAGGCGACTCCCAACAGCGCTGAAATCAACACAAGTAACATACCAAGGACGGTGCAAGATACGATGTAATGTGACCTTCCAGATCCTCACAGTGCGATCCCATGACCCAGATGCCATCCATTTACCATCAGGAGAAATAGAGACGGACATAGTCCAGTGCTACAAGGCCACGTCAAAGGGTGGATGAGAGAGAGGAGGATAAACAGACACCGTGTGGCCAATGAAGCGAGAGATTTCCACCATGTCGGAAATTGGTGGGTTCGCTATGAACGTATTTCTAACTCTCCTTTGGGAGATTATCCATATCTGGAGAAATAATATATTAGAAACCTGAAGTCAGAAGAATTGGAAAACATACCCGTACATTGCCATCACTTTCTCCCGTGGCAAGATATTTGCCATCAGGACTGAACCCTAAGCAAGTATATGCAGGCAAAGACTTTTCATCATGATATAGGTCTTTCATCACACTGTCATTCCCAGGTCATCAGGACCAACTGGATGGAATACGTAAAATGGAATTTGTAAAGGAACTTGCCTGGTCCTTTTCCAAAGTCCTCGTGTCAAAAATGGACACTACGCCTGAGTTAGATGCTGCAGCCAAAGATTTCCCGTCCATACTAAAGGCAACATTATCCCCACCTAGAGACAATTTTTGCAGGTTCGGTGCGGTCGTCGAATTGGAATCAGATTCAACGTCCCCATGATCGTTTGCGGGAGATACATCCACCTGGGGGGGGAAAGATGAAGTTCTAGGCGCAACATATATTCGTTCTGGTAGGGCCCATCGCTTTCTCCACCAAGCCCAACTCTCTCCACACGAGCTAGCTTACCAAGAATCGCTCATCCAAGAGCGCGAAGCAGAGATAAGGCAGATCGAGACGGGTATACATGAGCTGCAGGAGATATTTAGGGGAGGATTTGTGCTTGTCTTTGTCCTTGATGGTTGGATGTCTGTGGATGAAGGTCTGAACGTGCATTAGAAGACGAGCGATACTTTTAAAAAACGGTAGCAACACACGTCTGATGAAGTTGCGAATCATCCACGGCCAACTTGACCCCTTGCACGACCGTCCGCTGTCTCTCCACACTGACTTGTTGAGCACGTTGGAATGCAACCAGCGAGATTTGGAGGTCATGCGACATTTTTTTGAAGTGCCGTCTTTTGATGGAACTGGAGAAGACAAATATGAAGTAAAAACAAAGAAGTGGAGACGACAGGGCGTACCAGCATCGCGGACAACCTCTTTAGATCCTCTGAGCCTCTCTTGGCCATGGCCCTCGTCGACTCTGTCAAGTCATGCCTTTCAACGCGGAAGTAAATAACTAAGTGACAATCGAAAACGATGACAAAAGCTCACAAACTCTTCCTCAACGACGCCGAACCCCTCTGCGTCCCAAGCAGATCCACAAGCTTGAGCATACCTTGCACATTCGCATTCATCTTGAACACTTGCAAAGATAGGCTAGGTTGTAAAGTCTGAAACGTTGCATCTTCTGTTGACAGCGGTGCATGTCCGCCTGAGGAGGGGAAGATGAGTGCTGAGGGTTAGGTGGTGCTGTTATGTGCGTATCTTTTTTTGGGACCCCTCCAAATCAGGCAATTTTGTTTGTGATCATATGTAAAAGGATTTATCCAATTCTTTTTCGGTTTTTTGACAATCACTGGCACAGACTTATTGAGGTTGTGTTGCCAGGAGACGCTCCGAATCGGGGAAGTTCATTGAGGACTCTTGCTTGTGGGCCCGATCAAATGTCGTTGGTGGCAGCTACTCAGGCTTATGCACAATGCTCGCGAGCCAGATAGTCTTATCTCCAACTTATCTCGCAACTGTTGCGGAAGCTTCAGATGATCTATCGGCCATCTATGAGGGGTGCAGAATTTAAATGGTGTGTTTTCTAATTATGCTGATGCGACTCGTTGTCTGTCCCTGACTCTTTCAGGAGCCAATCAAATATGAGTGAGGGCAGAGGGAGACATACTCTGGCGATCAGATCTTTCACTTCCTCAGAGAGGTGCGCATGGGCTCCTTTGGTGTCGAATTTGAGGTCTACTCTTGCTATGCGGCGCGGCGGCGCTATGTATCTGCAACATATTATACTAACGAGAGAGGGAGATACTATTCACACCCCCCCCGATCCTCAAAAGGCGAGAAACCCGAAACAAACTCACACCAATGGCCCAATAATCCACTTTTCAGTACGTTCATTCCCTTCCACCATCTCAAATAATCCAACGTGCCACACAGTGTCAATCTCCTATTCCCAGGCGCCTGCACACTCCAACCAAAATCCCCAATCTTCAATTCACCAATAGGGGATTCTCAAGTTTGATATCCCGATGGATGACGTGTTTCCGATGGAGGTAAAGCAGGGTAAGCTGGTGAATATAGCGTGAGCTGCGTCGTTCGGAGAAACGGCCTGCTTTGGAGAGGTGTTTGTAGAATTCGAGCACGAGGAAGATGCGGGTGGAGTCGTGGAAGTATCCATATAGGCGGAGTTGTTTTTCGACTTTGGAGGCGATTAGTTCTGATTTTTAGAACGAGGATGTAAGTTGGGTGTTCTGCGGCTGAGGATTCATTTTGAGAGGAGTAGGAAAGGGGGGGACGGGGTTTGGTGCGAACCATGTAGACCCATCCGAATTTGCCCTTTCCTAGCGGTCGGCCGATTTCAAAGTCATGTAGGGACCATTCCCAGGTTAGTTTTTTTCTGGTGGTTGGTTAGTATTCGTGTAAAAAATAGAGAGAGAAACAGACTTTGACACACTCGAATCCAGTGCTAAATGATAAATCCTGGGCAGCTTCACCATAGACACTGCGTCCCCTTTCACCGTTCAAGTCACGTTCGAGACCTCCATCGTATTTGCCAATGTCGATCAGCGAGCTTGCTTGGGTTGTGGTGTGAGGGTTCGGTTTTGGAAGACGGCTGTCCTGGTTTGTGGTGTGGCTTGGGTTGTCGGACGGGGTTGAAAGGGTTTGCAGAGGCGTATTTTGTCAGGAGATTTGAGACGGATTGTGGATTATGGGGATTGGGGGGGTTCTGGATGTCGAGGGAGGACAATTGGCGGGTGAGCCACTGGATCGACGCCATGGGAGTCGACGTATACTCAGCACCTCATGCCTCCTCTTTACCAGCCAGCCCAGGGTTCTACATTATCTCTGCATCTTTGAGACGGCCTTGCCTGCGGTAGAGGAGACCCAGGTTGTTGGCGGTGTCGAGCGTGGACGTGTGCTCGGGTCCCAATGCCTTCTCAAAACCGGCCAGTGCACGGTTGTACATTATCTCTGCATCTTCTTGACGACCTTGGCCAGCGTAGAGGTTCCCCAGGTTGTTGACGGTGTCGAGCGTGGACGTGTGCTCGGGTCCCAATGCCTTCTCTTTACCAGCCAGCGCACGGTTGTACATTATCTCTGCATCTTCTTGACGACCTTGGCCAGCGTAGAGGTTCCCCAGGTTATTGACGGTGTCGAGCGTGGACGTGTGCTCGGGTCCCAATGCCTTCTCATAACCG
>Ga0307517_10015055_pt1 | contig 10307 bp, 6 predicted proteins | sample 23_EM_MG_FD_194515 | JGI IMG/M metagenome (GOLD analysis project Ga0307517, IMG submission 194515) | Populus trichocarpa ectomycorrhiza microbial communities from riparian zone in the Pacific Northwest, United States - 23_EM | ecosystem: Host-associated > Plants > Roots > Unclassified | place...
TTAACATAAGTTATAATCATGAATACATGACAACATTTACAAGTATTAGCATTATTCGAATAAGATAACTAATGTAATCATGTTAACAATTTATAATCTGATTGGAACCTCCTTTGTGTGTGGTTTCTAGTTGAGTAATAAAAAGAGTTTATACTATACTTGTTTGAAATACCATTAGTGGATCCTCTAACATTGACAATTATTTTATCCTTGTTTAATCCTTATATCAATATCACATCTCAAAGCTCTCTTCAACTCCTTTTATGTTATTATCTATTTCTTTATTTGTAGTTTATACAGTTAACCTCCATGTGGTTCGACCCCGGTCTTGCCGGGTTATTTATTACTTCGACACTCCTACACTTGGGAGAAGACATCAGCTCTTTGGTCATGTCATTGAGTTTGATGATTAGCTTTTGGCTAATGGCATCCGAGATGGATGGTCAAGTTATGTTTGTTGATTAGCTTCAGCTAATGGCATCCGAGATGGATGGTCGGGTTATGTTTGTTGATTAGCTTTGGCTAACGGCATCCGATATGGATGGTCGAGTTATGTTTGTTGATTAGCTTTGGCTAACGACATCCGATATGGATGGCCAGGTCATGGTTGTTGATTAGCTTTGGCTAATGGCATTCAATATGGATGGTCGGGTTAAGTTTGATGATTAATTTTGGCTAATGGCATATGAGATGGATCACCAAGTTATTTTGATGATTAGCTTCGGCTAATGGCATCCGATATGACAATTTGAATATGACGATTAGCTTTGGCTAATGGCATCCTAGATGGATGATCGAGTTGATTATGATGATTGGCTTCTGCTAATGGTATCCGTAAGATATGACAGGTTTGATTTTGTGATTAGTTTTGGTTAATGGCATTTGAGATGAATGACCGAGTTTGGATATTGTGATTAGCTATGGCTAAAAGTATCCAAGGTGGATGATCGAGTTAAGGTGAAGTAATTAACCCTGACTGATGTTTAAACTTTGGCCCCACAACTCCTATGGAGAGGTTGGGGCGTATGAGTGAGAATAATACACTTAACGAAATAATAAGGATTGCATAATGCATATGAGAAGTAAAAGAAGGAATGTATCCATTTTAAGTTGATAACGAAAAGTAATCATAGCGTTCTTCTAGTTGTTTATTATCATGTTTAGATTATTTATAATTCTTGTATCCATGTTGTTTTTGTAACAAGGACATCACACAATCAAGGTGCGTAGGAACGCCCGTTCCACGAGTTCATATATTTTAAAAAGTGCTATGTAATAGTATGTTTTAGGTGTTATGTATTTGATCAGAACAAATGAACCAGTTGAATATTTGTCATTCGGCACTTTTGAAAAGACTTGTATCGAAAATTGTAATGGAATACAGATGCAAAAGTACAATCTTGTATTCATGAGGTGGTGCATGTATGTATGTGATATTCTTTTTTATGAAAATGTTGTGTTGTGAAATGACATGAGTATTGCACTACACTAAGAGATAAATTTTGTTATGATAAACCCTAAATATCGTTGCGAGAATATGTATTGTCACTTTTTAAGGAATGTTGATTTACATTACCCTATATGAGTTGTGCCTTGCTAATAAATGGAATGCACTTATAAATTCACAGAATGATATTGTGAAAAACATCGAGAATCTAATGGGTTACAAAAAAAAATCCAATGATTTTTGGCCATAAAAAACCGGGTTGTTACATTGTTTGTCTTAGGGTGTTCATCATGTAAAGTTTCCTTCATGGTTTTTCCCTTTTTGCCGGACATTGCTATCCATTTTCTTCCTAATTTACACATGAAATTCATCATTTCTATCACAAGTATGCTCACAATAACATGCTATAATCACACATTCATTCACTTGGTTTATAATCATGCAAATTCATCAATCACATAAACAAAATCAAAGTATTAATATAGCATGGTTTCTGTTTCAGCTCAAAACATAGAGGCTTAACAAGATCTCAATCTACACATTTCATCACTTGATTTCGCTTTCTTTTCATCCTTTCAATCTAGCCAACACTCATTTAAGGTTTATACATTCATAATCATCCATATTCATCAATGTTTTTATTAAGGATTCTACACTTATGTCCTTTATAAATCCATACTCTTCTTAAATCTTCTCATTTAGTTGTTTATTTATTTTGAATTAACAAGTGTTAGAACCCTTAAACTTTCATTTGAGTTTTCTCCCTCTCCTTTATCCCAAAATCATGAAGTAACAAACAAGGAAGTGATATTACTCTTGCCACATGATTTTAAACAACTTTAAGAAAGGTTTTGATGATTTTTTTCTTCTCGTCCTCTTGGTTTTTCTCTCATTTTTCTACTATTCCAGCTGGCCCTTTAGGTTAGTTCTTCTTCCATGTTTTCGATCATCACTCCTTTCTCTAACCCTCCATTCACTCAAACACTTAAGAAGGATGGCATACAAGCTGATTTATGTAGTTTTTTCTTGGAAAGAGAAGGGTTGTTGCAGCTAAGGATGCTGCCGGTCTTGGGGCAGAGGAAAAGTCATCTTTTTTTCCTCCCCTTATATTAATACCAATCTTAAATGGGATGGGGGTGTTTGGGTGTTGGTAATTCATATTCTTATTCCTTTCTTTTGTTATCTTAGGACCGGTTTCCCCCCCACAATTCCCACCTAGAATAGGTCGGCCTATACAATTTAATTATTTTGGTTTTTATAGTTAGGGTTTGTTCTTTAACATGCATCAATTTCTTTTGTTATAGATTCTGAAATTACATCCTTTTCATCCCCATTTTCCAATCTTTCTATTTAGTCTTTCCGAAATTAAGAGAGCAAGAACCCTAAGTCATTCCATTTGAGGTTTATTTCTCATTTTGCTTTAAAATCTCAAAATAACACGTAAGAGAGTGAGGTTACTATTACCACATGATTTTTAGACAAGAATTGGAGAAGGTTTTGGTGGTTTTCTTCCCCTCCCTCTTGGTTTTTCTCTCCTTCCTCTGCTATTCTAGTCGGCCCTATATCCCCTTCCTCTCCTCATATTTTTGGTTCTCTTTCCACTCTTCAACTCTTTTCTCACTCAAGTATTCAAGGGGGTGATATGCAAGGGCAGCTTGGATGGGAGTTTCTTTGCAAGAGGGGGACTGCTGCAGCTAAGATTACTACTAGTTTTGGGGGAGAGAAAAAAATCATCTTTTTCCTCTCAATGCATTTATACCCCTTCTTAAATGTGGTGGGTTGTGTTTGGATGTTGGATGTTCTTATCCTAGCACCCTTTTTTGGTTAATCTTGGACTGGTTCTTTCGTGTTTTCCTCTTAGTATTGGCCGGTCTACTTTTTTTTTTTTTTGTAAATGGGTTTTACAAGTGTCTTAACACCTAATACCCTTTTTGGTTAATGCTTGTTACATGGGTTGAGGAGAAAACTTAAGAGAATCAAACATTTCACTATCTATATTTTAAGTATCTATAACCCAAGTTACTAAGCTCGTAGGGGTGTCTCAACTCCTAATTCCCTAAGACCAACTAGTTTGGAAGTCATTAGCCTAAAGCTCGTTACATGTGTTAAGCATGCATTGTGTTAAGTTATGTTATTAAATACACACACACATACACATGCATCTAAGGTTAATTTCTTTGGGTTGGGATATATAACTATGTGTTGTATATAGTTAACCTTAGAAAAATATTAGAGCAAATTTTGTTTTCTTCCAAGCAAAGCCCTATAACTACGTGTTGATATATTGAGCATAAAAAAAGTTTTATTAATATCTTGATTAAGAGGTATATGGCAAACATTTAAATCTAATGAAAGTTTGTTTATTTGAATAGATTGGTGGAAGTAAAATGATGAATACCTTGGTTTCAGATTCTATAGATTGTTTTTTCTATTTTAATGTTTTAATTACTAGGGACCAGTAATATGTTAGTTGGGAGTGTGATAAGTACTTAAAAGTGCATTTTTATTAAGGTTTTATACATCATATTGCACTTGAAGTATCATTAAATTTCCTAACTTGAACATGTTTGATAAGATATCTTTAATTTATGGTAAATGCTTGTTTTAAATGCAGGTTTGCAAAATAGGCATATCTCACAAATATAGAGGATTGATTGATGTGTTTAACTATTAAAATTAAAGAGACAAAGAGAGGGCCAAAAATTCTAGTTGGGCTAGTTCAATTCAAACTGGAAAACCATTTAGTTTTTAGATCATAATTGGAGCTTTAGACATTGGATTTAGGTGTGGTTTAGCTTGATGGAAAGCTAAGACATAGGCCTAAAACATTAATGAGGAGTCCAAGATTTATCACTGTCATTTTGAAGTTAAAATCTTAGCAAAAAAACAGAAGTCTGAATTTATCCTATAGCCCATACACTATTTGGTGTTCAGCCCATATCTCAAATTATAGAAGTCTAAATGAACCCATCATTTTTTTTTTGGAAATCTAGGACAAATACCCAAAACTTTCATGCAGATCATTTGTTCATATTCTGATATTATCAATGATGTTTTGTTCAGCCATCAAAGCAATAGTTAGCCACCAAATCAATAGTTTTAGATTTTAGCTTATAGAATGAGGCATTTGTCATACATTTAGGCATTATGGTTTTCAGATCAAAATCATGCTCTTGATTTCTTTCTTTGTATTTTTGTAATATTCAATTTTTATTTCATGTTATATTTTTATTAATGTTGTTTATGCTTATCATTTGCTATGAAATGAACTCAATTTGTTGTTGACACGAGTTAACACCATGAATACTTGACAACATTTACAAGTATTAGTGTTACTTAAATAACATAATTAATACAATCATGTTAACAACTTAAAATGAGTCATCAATGATAAATCATCTGATTGGAACCTTCTTTGTGTGTGGTTTTCAATTGAGTAATAAAAAAAGTTTGGACTATGCTTATTTAAAATACCATTAGTGGATCCTTTATTCTTAGCAATTGTTTTATCCTCATTTAATCTTCACATTAATATCACATCTCAAAGTTCTCTTCAACTCTGTATCTTTTATTATTTGTGGTTTTGTATAATTAATTTCTTTGTGGATCGACCTTGGTCTTGTCGGGTTATATATTATTTTGACACTCATACACTTGGGAAAAGACATCAATCATTTAATCGTGTCAATAAGTCTCATCATAGTTTATGCCTTCTTCTTGGTTATATAGCCTTAGGCAACCAATCAAACTTGTTTTTGGCCAACTTCTTTGAATTCATTAAGTTCGTTACAAATTACCCATTTGGTTCCAATAATGGAATGACTTTTGGGATTAAGGACTAATTCCCATACTTGATTTCTTTCAAATTGAATAAGCTCTTCTTACATTAAGAGTATCTGATACTCATCGCGCAAGGCTTCATCACTATTCTTAGGTTCAAGTTTTGAGATGAAAGTAACATTACCAACTTGATTGATCATAGAGGATCATGTTTGAACTTTGCTTGATAAGTTGCTAATGATTGCATTTTACAAAAGCTCTCTTAGATGTTGGATATCTTTGGTGTTAATCCCCCATTCCGGGATAAAGACAACAATCTCATGTCAACTGAAAAACAGAGTAATTAATTTTTTTTTAGATATATATTCATGGTGTTCGTATTAAAGTCTACCAAAATTTCGACCGAGTCTCCCCTATGCCGGAAGGTCCCAAGTTATCGACATTTAACCTGTTTACACTTCTAATAACCCGCATCTCCTAACTCAATCCCGACCCAATCATCTTGGGTCTCAATCCCACAAGCATCATCATACATATCAATATTTATGATATACATTATATAACAAATAGCATTATGGATGGATAAAAATATGAACAGGCATACATGAAACATGATGAACTACAGAGTTAAGTTCATTTAATCAAGTTTAAACATTAATTATACAAACATTTCCATGTTTACAAAATACAAGGGTATACTCCCTAGAACCTAGATTACAAGAAGTGAACATAAGTTAGGATCTACTCCTGTCGTGCATGCGATGATCCTGAAACAAAATGTATATTATTGAAACATGAATATCATAATAAATATAACAACACAAATATCTAACAATTTAAAAAGGGCAACATGCATTCATATTTTGTTCACTTCTCCCTTATGGTTTTTATTAGAATCTTATTCTTGTTCAACTACTAAAATCTGTTTCCCATCCCATTACCAACCTCCATTCCAGATTTTATAAGATCAATCATGATTATTTCTACTTAACACATTACTGATACCAATTTCACTAGTATCATCATCATCACCCGGTAGGAGTCGATGCAAGGTGATCCCCTTACTCGGGATCCTAACATACATTAAATGTATGCTAGCCAATACATGGTGATCTCCTTACCCGGGATCCTAACATACACTAAATGTATGCTAGTGAATTCATGGTGATCCCCTTACCTAGGATCCTAACATACACTAAATGTATGCTAGGCAGTACATAGTTGATCCCCTTACTCGGGATCCTAACAAACACTAAATGTATGCTAGCCAAACCTGACGATCCCTTTACCTGGGATCCTAACATACACTAAATGTATGCTAGCCAAACCTAGCGATCCCCTTACCTGGGATCCTAACATATACTAAATGTATGCTAGTTCACGCCCCAAATCACACTTCGTATACTTCCTTTGTCAGCGATAATTTCATCACTTGACAATTCACACAACAACCTTTCACTTTGAATGCACATATATTCAGAATACTATCCAAAATATCAATATTATTATGCAAACTTTCCTCCTTTCACCTAATATCCAACATTTGGTAATTCACATTGGTAACATATTAAATCATGGAATTTAAATAGAAAGTATATGTGCAATTCACCTACCTGCAATAGAAGCTCTACTCGTGGTCCCTTGCTGCTGTTGTTGCACCACACATGTGGTCCCTCATGCAGATCACAAGTTTATCTCATAAATATTCCTCACTCAGGGATATGTTTTATAATAACCATATTAACAACCAATAAGTCTTTCTTTCAGTTTTTTTAATATTTTATGTTTTTTCTCATTACGCCTATTAATATTGTCGTTCTTTGTCCAACCATAGTTATCATTCCTTTATTTATATTTGAACTGTTACTGTTTAAATCTCGAACTGTTACTATCCAACTATTACTGTCTAGACATTGGACTGTTACTGTCCAACCGTTACTGTCTTGACATTGAACTGTTACTGTCCGACCTCTCCTCAGATTTTTAACTATATCTAGAGTTATACAACTCCATTTCAAGAAAGATTGGTCTCGTTGGAAAGCTAAGACACGAGGCTACAAGTTCTCTAAAGGAAGGAGAACCCAGCTCTGCCTCCAAGATAGTCAAAATTTCTCATTAACAAACATTAGACTGTTACTGTCCAACCGTTACTGTCTTGACATTGAATTGTTACTGTCCGACCTCTCCTCAGATTTTTAACTATATCTAGAGTTATAGAACTTTGTTTCAAGCGAGATTGGTCTCGTTGGAAAGCTAAGACATGAGGCTACAAGTTCTCTAAAGGAAGGAGAACCCATTTCTGCCTCTAAAATAGTCAAAATTGCTCATTAAAAACATTAGATTGTTACTGTCTTGACATTGAACTTGTTATTGTTCGACCTCTCTTCAACATTTTAACTATATCTAGAGTTATAGAACTCCGTTTCAAGCGAGATTGGTCTCGATGGAAAGCTAAGACATGAGGCTACAAGTTCTCTGAAGGAAGGAGAACCCAGTTCTGCCTCTAAGATAGTTAAAATTGCTCATTAACAAACATTGAACTGTTACTATCTAGCCATTACTGTCTTGACATTGAACTATTACTGTCCGACCTTTCCATTTACACACAACACCTACAGTTATTTAATTTTAGCAACTAATACTTTTTCCTCAATTCAAGTCTAAGAACCCTAATCTATAATTCAACATCCAAGCATCAATTCATAATGGACTTTGAAACGACTCATAAGACCATGTTTATAACACCTTACCCGGTAAGAATCAAAGTTTCGATCTTCAACTCCCTCCTTTTCTTTCTAATGACGGCAACCCTCTCCTCTTCTCTTCTTGTTCAAATTTTCTTGTTAATCCCTTGCCCACAAGTGTTTATTCTACCTATAACCCTTAATCTTGGATGGGTTCTTGAAATTTTGGTGTTTCTCTCTTGATTTGCAAAAATGGATACAAAAACTCCCTTTTTGTGATGGTTCCCTTTATTCATGTTAATTTAAATATTAAGTCATCTTATATGGATCTTTTTTTCTAATCATCCTTTATGGTGATGTCATCTTGATCTTTTATTTAGATTTTGGTTGTCATGATAATATCTACACCAGTATCTTTTGTCTTTTAAATATCAAAAGGGTTACTCATCAAATACAACATGTATAGATTTTTCAATTACAAGAGTTTTATTATTATAAACTTTATGTGTTTTGTTAGTAGATGAATAAACAAGAAAAAATACCTTCATTGGATTTGCATTAGATTTTCCAAATTATCTTTATTATTCAAAACAAAATATTTTTTTATACAAATTCCTAAAAATATGATATGTTGGGTTCTTTTCAAACCCAAGGTGAGTCTACTAAAGCATTAAAGCACTAATCATTATTGTCAATTTATTTTAAATCAATTTTATAAGTGTTTTAATGTTCTCTATGAAATGATTTTATTTTCAATAATGTCAATAACTAAGCAATGTAAAGATTTAAAAATAACTTTATTGCTTTTATCATATAATTGACTAACATTTAGCAAGTTATACTTTAAAAACATCAATAAGTAAAACATGCTCAATAGTATGGGAATTCTTAATATTACTGATACATTTGACTTTGGTATCATTCTAGAATGTCACATGTCTGGCATCTTCTCTCTAGAAGAGGTGAATTCATATTTATTGCCCGTCACATGTCTTGAACATCCATTATCCAATAATCATATGTCCTTCTTTTTCTATAAGGAAAATTCTCAACAATTTGGTTTTAGTACTCATAATCTCATGGGTCCATTTTGGTTAGAAAATGTGCTTTTTGACACCTAAATATGTATAGTTTTAGTTGAGATATTTTTTTGTATGCAATGTTTTTCATGAAAACCATTTTTGACATATGATAGAAAAGATGTAGAAGATATGGATGCTTTCACAAAGAAAATTGAGTGAATGTTTTCATTTTTCTTTGGTTATACCCCAATCTGCTTTTTCTCAAATACATATCTTTGATTGCCCAGAAGTGTTTCTAGGTTTTCCTTTCCTTTTATAAATTTAGTCAAAGTATAATTTAAATCAATAACTTGGGCTTTCAATACTTCATTTTCTTTAACTAATAGTAGAATTTAAATCAATAACTTAGGCTTCCAATACTTCATTTTCTTTAACTAATTTTTCATTCAAGATTGATGAATTGGATGCATTTTTCAAAGACTTCAATTTCCTTTTAAAATGAATATTCATTGTTAACAAGACATATATTTTTTTTTTTGTTGTGTAAAACATCAAAATCTTTTGAGATTGCATCTAATTTCTTTTATAACAAAATGTTTTTTTATGCAATTTCTTGTAATCATGAAATAATTAATCTAAAACATCTTGCAATTCATCAAAAGTAATGTGAGGTTCAAGTTTATTTACCTCATCATTTTTAAGGTGTCATTGGCCATTCAAACATATCTCATATGTGGTGATGTTGATATTAACCATCAAGCACAAGTTGGCTAATTCTTCCAATTTCACTTCACCATCATCTTTTAAAGAGGTTGAGCTATCATCTTCAACATTTCAAGTTGATGTCTTCAATGTCTTTTTCTTTTTCTCAAATCATTATCTCTTCTTAACATTTAGGCAATCATACTTCACATGACCTGACTTTTTGCATTTATACAAATGATAGCATCTTTATTACTTGATTCCTCCTTGTCAATTTTCTCTCTTTAAAGTTTCTTCAACTTCTACCAAACTTCTTATATTTCAAAAATTTGATGAATTATCTAGCCATCATCGCTGCTATCATCATTATCTCTACCATTATATTCATTTTTGTGTTCATTGTCATTCACCAATTTTAGAGCCAATGATTTCTTTTTTATAACTCTATTTTAAATCTCAAGCTCTGTAATCTATCCTTCATGAGCAATTGATTAGTACTTAAAAGTGCATTTTTATCAAGGTTTTATATCATCATTTTGCACTTAAAGTATCAATAACTCCTTAACTAAAGCATGTTTTATAATAACATATCTAATAATATAAGATACCTTTAATTTATGGTAAATGTTCATCTTAAATGCAGGCCTATCACATAAATGAAAGAATTGATTG
>Ga0307517_10015057_pt1 | contig 10306 bp, 6 predicted proteins | sample 23_EM_MG_FD_194515 | JGI IMG/M metagenome (GOLD analysis project Ga0307517, IMG submission 194515) | Populus trichocarpa ectomycorrhiza microbial communities from riparian zone in the Pacific Northwest, United States - 23_EM | ecosystem: Host-associated > Plants > Roots > Unclassified | place...
TGTGGTCAGACACAAAAAAGAGTTTAAAAAATATTTTTTAAAAAAAATATTTTCCAATAAATAAACAAGACCTATCATGAAACAGAAAAGATAAAGATATGATCTTATGTTTTCCTTTAACCAAAAAGTGAATTTCATTAATAAGTTTTCCACGATATGATCAGACATTAAAAAAATTAAAAAATTAATTTAAAAAATAATAATTTCCAACAAGTAAATAAGATTTTTCATAAAACAGAAAAGATAAAGATATATAAAGGAACATATCTTTCGATACTTATTATTTAGAAATAATAGAAATTCATTTTAAAACTATTTTAAAAGAAAATTATTTTATGTATAATTATTTTTATTTTCAACCAAATATATTTTTATTTATTTTGTATTAATCTTTTTTATCACAATAAACTAACCAAACACAATTCAAATGATTTCAAATTAAGTGTGTTTCATATTTGAAAGATCATGTCCCTTAAAATTAAATTATTAAATTAAAATACAAAATTCAGATATTGATATTTAAATAATAAATCAGTTCTTATAAAATTATTAAAAATAGTAAATTCAAATTAAAATCAGATTTTATTTTTAAAATCAAATAACCATCAATAACATATTTGAACACCTATATCGACTCATCCATGCATGAATGAAATCCAATTCTAATAATTAACTTGAATTCAATGATTTTGGATTTAGAAGCATGATCTATATATAATTTTTTAAGACTAATGTATGAACAATTTGTTTGACAAATATTGAAATTGGAGCTCAAGCGGGTTGAAATAAACCGATCGGTTTACACAAATTTTAATGCAAATGAAGCCCACAGCCAATGGCCCAAAGAGAGGGGAAAATAATGGGCAAGTTTTTACTTTTTGGTCCATGTACCAAATTAACATTGAGAAATTATATTATGTAATTTTAAGTATTATTTGGTTATTATATTAGGATAAAAAAGACAAGAGAAGACCTGTCTCATTATATTAACATAAAAATCTAGGTTTTTTTTTTTAAAAAAAAAAAAGCTGAGATCTTTTTTAATTTTCTTTGTTATATTTTGTGATTTATTTTTAATTTTCTTGCTCGAGTGATTACATGTCATAGGATTATTTGTGTGCTCTGAAATCAACTGAAACTCCGCATTTACCAATCTGCATCATTTTAAAACATTTTCAGCTGCTCTGTTTGTGAAGCGAGGAGCATCTGCTCGTATACCTCTATGTTTTGTCAATCAAAGTGATGAATATATTCAGACCCTGAAATTGAAAACTTCTGCAACAAATCTTGACTTTCTAATATTTAAAAAGCTCCCAGCAATAGAAGAGACTGTGGAACCATTTGTATGCTAGAATTTTTCACACAATTATCTTTTGGTACTTCACAAAGCTATTACTGAATGTTCAGTTTGGTTTCTTAAGTTTATCGCTACATCATCACTCAATTTCGCTATGCTCAGAAGTTTCTATTTGCAACAGAGTGCAATTGTAACCACGCAACTCTTGTTATGTACATTGCATGCAGGACCTTGTTGGTTCCATATTCTCTGTGGGTGCAGTTGGCTCCCTCTCTGGGGTCCTTATCTACCAATATTGGTTAAAAGACCATCCTTTTCGTGACTTGCTTTTCTGGTCTCAGTTGTTGTTTGATGCATTAGGATTGATAGATTTGATATCATTGCTGCGTCTGAACTTGTTTGTTGCAATGGATGAAGACATTTCTATGATGATTGAACGCGTTAAATGGCAGCCTCCTCTTGTACGTAGTTCCAAGCTTTTCCCTGCTGGTACAGAGGACACTTTCTTTGCCTTGCTCATGTCAGGAGACCATGTAGGTTTGCTTTCATCAACTTGGGTAGGAGGTCTCTTGCTCAAATCCTGGGGGGCTACACACACGGACACAATCTGACAATCTGTGGATGGCCATTTTGATCCGGAGCCTCATGAGAAGAGTTCCAGTTGGCCTGCTGTTTCTGATACCTGGAAGTGATCCGAACTTATCCATCCTTCCAGCGGAGATGTTAAAGACAAAAAAGGTGATGATACTCTTGAATCTGAATTCACTGAGATGGTCACTTAATCCAGCAACATAAAAAGACCTAGGAGTCTGCTAGTTTCTGCATGAAGACTTGCGGTTAAATTCTCAATTTTGGCTTGGAGGGAAGATTTTTATGTTACTTTCTTGGAATTACAGTTGATGCATCATCTTTAGAACACGAAGGCTTCTAAAGGACATAACTTTCTGCTGCAGGCTGTCAACAGAGTGTCCCGTGGAATGCCTCTTGTCAGAGGTCACACCTCCTCGGCATTGCTTTCGGTCTTTGACTGTCTGATATTTCTGTTGGACAACATTTGAGAGATAAGATCAAGTCCATCCTCCCTTGGTGAGAATCTAGTTTCCATGAACACTGGAATCAATTTGAAGAACAGACATTCTTCTCGGACATTATTGAATATAATATCTCCAAATCAACAATCAAACACTTCGCAGGTCCCTTTTGTGTTTCCTTTTTTTCCTGTGTAGATTACAAATTATTATACATATGCATCATTGCAAAGCCTTACTGATAATGTTCTGAAATATGTGGTTTGCAACCTGTCTAGAATGAATTAAAGTGATTTTTCTCATAATCTTCTTCATCATATTTATGTTCTTTGCTCAAAGGCTCATGTTCTCTCTCTCTCTCTCTCTCTCTCTCTCTCTCTCTCTCTTCTTTTATGATACCAGCAATTGAAAGAAATAAATTTCCCATCAAGTATTTTAGCCCCTGAAAATTGTGAAATATCAAAAAAATCTTCGTTGTTTAATCATCTTTAGATACACAGAGCATGTAAGAGTATGCAATTATATAACCACATTCGGCATCCTTTCTTAAATTCAAACAGATCTTACATGAAAATTATACAAAAGATATCTTTGCTGTGTTGGGACTGCACTGTAGAAACACTCAAGAAATTGGAAATGGCATTTAGACATTCTATACCTTTCCCCCATGGAAAATTAAAGATATTTATATGTGATATGAACATAGAAAAACTACTGCTTGATGATTTCTTTTCCAACAAGAACAGTTGGCATTGCATCAAATAATTACATTTGCACAGTCACACACCTGATCTTTATTCTTCCAAATCATCGACCTAGTAGAAACTGCAAGCTTCTTCAGCAAATCCCAACATGGATCCCTTGGTATCATATATAATCCTCTGGTTTTTCTGCTGATAATTCCCAATTATGCCAACTTCATCTTCATACGGGAGACTTGCAATAGCCAAGCAGACCTGAGACGCATCAGTCTTGACAGAATAGAAAACCCCGGTTACATCCACATTGAGCTCAGCACTTCCCTCGAAGTACATTTTTATGTCTGGAATCTTAACTTCTTGATATCCACTAAGGTTGAAGCAACTATCCAAAATCATAAAAGATGGTGCAGAAGGATAACCTGAAAATTGCTTCACAAACTCAGCCTTTAGTGCCTGGTAAATTGAAGGAGGAAGTCTTGAAATAACCGTCCCAGAATCAATTATCATTCTGTCTTTACCGAAACTTGGTGCTTGTACTTCTACCCCACCAACAGTAATGCCAGTTAGGTTGAGAAAATAGAAGGGTAGCAGCGGATTGTGAATCATTCTGGTGTATGAAATAGGAGTTGTGTTTTTGTAAACCGAGGAATTTCCACCCATGACTAGTGAACCTGAAGCCTCAGCTTCTGTTGTAGGCAAACAATAGGAGAAAACTCCTCCAAACATGGGTGAAATTTGAGAAATCAAAGAGAGATCAGTCCTTCCCAATCCCACAAGACCTGAAGCTCCACCAAATAGACCTTGATTTTTCCTACCACAGCCAAATATGAAGTTGTTGACTGTAGTGTTTCCTAAATTAAGATGCTCCATACCCACCTCACCGCTTGTGTAGGACCCATCACCATAGTTAACAACATAGTTACAAGTCGGAGGGTTACTCCCACAAACTCCTGAATTTCCAGTTGCAAGCTGTAGGGATCGACACGTTAATGAATTGCATAGAACTGTTCGGTATGAAGGAGATTTTGAAGGGTTGAAAACAGGGTCTTGTTGATTATAACATCGATTGCAAGGTTGACATTGAACCCAACTCAAGTCACTTCCTGTGTCCACAATCACTGTCATTTTTCGACCACCTAATTCCACTGTAACTATGTAGTTTAGTGACTGAAGTCTTATACCAGAAGTTAATGGGATTTGAGTATCCACTGAATCATCAATATTTCCAGATAAAATGATGTTTTTAATTCTAGATTGAAGCGATCGAAGCTGAAAGTTATCCATGATCAAGCGTTTTTGAAGCTTCTTATTCCAGTCTAAGATCTTTCCTGAGCAAGAATCTTTGTGCTTCATTTCCAATATCACCGCACCATTCTCCCACCCTTCAAATTCCAAACAGAGTGAGCATTAGTCCATATTAGAGCACTGTAGTTGTATTCTAGAAATTAAAAACTAGTGTAAATTTACCTAAAAGCAGAGAAATAATTAATGACTAACGAAGATTAATGTATATGGATGCACTAGGCTCTCGAAAAAGAAAAACATTGTATAACATTGATCTCCATTGATCCAAAATAGTTTGCTTCAAGGGAAAAAAATGTAAGAAATTTTGCAAATATTTTAGTAGTACATAGATAATCCTACAACGGTGTACTTTATACGAAGAAAAAAAAAGTAGAGCCAAGATAAGGTTTTCTAATGAAGAGTGTTTCCCATAAAGCATGAAATAAGTTCTAGATAGTGATGGCATAAAGGAACGTAAGTAGTAGAGTACAGATCATCCCGAAAGCGGAGAACAGATAAATAAATTAAGAAGCCCTTCCCTTTTCACTTCGCTATACTCACTTGATTTTTGGGAGAGGCAACTTGAACTATCACTCTCCTGTTTCCATTGGAATTTATGCATGCTGAGGACTTTCTTCCCTCGAAAACATTGAACTCCATTATCCAAAATGGTGAGGAGAAAAACAAGAAGAGAAAGATGGAGGAGTTTTGAAGGAAAAGCAGGTTTTTCCTGCACCATTTCGATGATACTAACGGGGGGAGATAAGAAATAAAGAGTCGCCAAGAACAAAAAAGGAACGAAGAAAGAATCTTAGCAATGAGTACTACTGTACGTGTATCTGAATGTGTGTGAGAGAGAGGGAGGGAGGGAGAGGAGTGGGAGATTCTTAAGAGTTGGAGTTTTGCAAGAGAACAAGAGAGAAACGGCTGGCTAAAGGACCCTACCGGTGCATGAGATGTTATTGTAGATTCACATGCACGTTCTTGGCAACTAAGAAAAGGGTTCGTGTGCTACTGTGTTTGTAGCTAGTAGCGGACATGGTGGGATGCGAAGAGGTTGTGATATTTGCAATGATTTGTTTAGTTTGCTGAGCTTTCATAAGATAAGGACTCATCACGTAACCAACCAACTATACTGACTTTAAGAAAGATTAATGATTGTTTTTTAAAATATTTTTTATTTAAAAATATATCAAAATAATTTTTTTAAAATTTTTAAAATTATTATTAATATTAACACAGCAAAACCATTAAAAAATATTAAAAAATTAATATTAAATTAAACTTTTTTTTTTTCAAAACTTGCTCGAACACCGTTTAAAACTAAATAACATGATGTGTGTTTAATTATTGTCCCTTTCGATAGTGCTATTCCTTCTGCATCAATCAACCATATCTATGCACATAGCATTAGATTCTTGAGTTATGCCGCCAAGCAATAAAATAACAATCAACTTGATCTTATGATCCTTAATTATTTGATTAATCATTCTTTCGTTGCTTTCCCCTCTAAACAACGTTATTACAAGATGGGTGGAAAACCCTTGGACTCGAGGACCTAGTCCTGTGCATAGTTTGAGCTCCTCCAGCTTGTCAGAAGGGTTTTCAATGCCGAAGATTTGAGCGAGCATCAAGGCAATGCCTACACCTTTCATGATCATTGAATCTGATTGAATTGCTAGTTCGGCACAACTATTAATTATAACGGAACTCCATAAAATTAAAGAAAGAGAATTCTTACATCTGATCTCGAATCATCGGCATGGAGTCACCTTTATGGGTTCTGAGACCATTAATGACTTGCAGCTACACTTCTCTCGGTCGGTCCTTCAGTGGTCTGGTCATCACATCACCATTCACATGTTACTCTTCTGACTTCTCTCCTTCAAGGGCCAGGCCAGCGCCCTCCTCAGCTTCTGTGCTCTGTTTTGTATTGTCGAATAAAGTACTTTTTATTGCACTAATTGGACTCCTTCCACCTTGGTGGTCTGAGCATTTTCTCATGCTAAAAGGCAGACACATGCAGTGATTTATAATCACAAACCTTTTGATGATGGAAATGTTTATAATATAACAACTAATACAAGTAGATAATATTTAATAATCATTTGCACGACATGATGTTACAAGTAATCTAACAATCTAGATGGAGTGAGAAGTTGATCACCTAATGTATGGCTACGAACTACGTACGAACTTAGCTTGTTTAAAGTAGAATACTTGGAACGTAGTCTTTCTCCCTTGCATCACCCTGTCAATAATTATAATTAAATCATATTAATTATAACACAATGACTTTTATTTTTATGTGTGTTACAATCAAGCTTACCAGTGTTATTATTCTAAGATTCTAAATGCAACATGAAGATGGAAGACTGAACAGGTAACTCCATCCTGATTCAGTACGTCAATCTGATTGATATTTTTTGAGATTTTTCTAGAACATTTTTATTTAAAGCTTTTAAAAAAATCAAAATAATATTGTTTTAATTAACTTATGTTAATCCAAGTTAACTCGTTTAACCTATAACTCAAGTCTTGAACCTAGTCATGAACCGATGGAGTTTAGTAATCATAACTAATCATTTTAAGGGTATGTTTGTTTAGACTATCACGTTATGTTTTTTTTTTAATTTATTTTTTGTGTTTTTTAATTATTTTTATATGTTGATGTTAAAAATAAATTTTAAAAAATATAAAAAATATTTTTTAAATATATTTTCAAACAAAAAAATATTTTAAAAAGTAACTAAACAATATCTAAACCAACTAGATTAGATTAATATAATTAGTGTAAAACAATACTTTTATTATTTAATTAAGAGATGCTTCAACTGCTAATAAACACTACACGAAGGATGAAAAGATACCATTTAAAGATACGAGTTAATTCCATACTATACATTCCATATTCATTTATATTAATTCATCTTTTATATATTTAATTACTTAATTAAAGTTAGAAGTCACATTAAGTTCATAACTATTAATCATATTTAAGACATGATGGCTATTTGAAATATACAAGTTGTTGTTTAATAAAAATTAATTATTTAAAAATCACTTTCTTATAAATGCATCTTGACTTTTTCTATATATATATATATAAACCCATCGTCTCATCATTTCAGCAACAATAAAATCTTTTTGTTAAAAAAAATCATAGGAGGAGTTTGAATTCTATTTTGTGCTCAAAGAAATTCACGAGAAATCCAAAGAAATTCATGAGAAATATAAAATCAAATAATTTTATTCATAGATTTGAATTTGATAATAGAAAGATGAAAAGGAGTAGTCAACAAAGGTGGCAAATCCAACTTGGATATTCTTATCCACAACGCATCCCTCTCATTTTCATATAAAGAAAATATACTTACGTGTCCTCCAATTCCACCAGATTCTTCCACGTTTCACCCCCACCCAATCACATCCCTTCATCTTCCAGGATGACTCGCAAAACGACAAGAGATACTCAAGCTGAAGGTTCATGAACCGGGTCCCACTCTCTATCCGAAAACCAAAAAATGCTGCGCACGTGTTTGTCACGCGATAGAGACACCACCGCATGACGCCATCTCCACCCTCCTAAACGATTCTAATGACTTAACCACCCTCCGTGGACACAGGTGAGTATAGTTAGTTATTAAACTAGGCATGTCTCCACAAATTAATTTGATTTATCGATTCAAAACTTGATTTTAACTTGGATTTTATTTTAAATTATTTTTAAATTAACCTTGATAATAAACTCGAGTAAATTAATAGGATGAATTATGATACGGTCGACTTGACAGAACTACCATGCCCATCACCCCTCCCTTGAAGGGTATAGTGGTCAACTTACAAGTCATCTGGTTCCCATTTAATTAAATATGAGCCGTTGACAGCCGTGAGTTAACCCATCAGTTCAGTAATGTGAAATCTAAACAGGGTCATACCGGTGGGGACTACCATGCCCACCACCTCTCATTTAAAGGGTATAGTGGTCAACTCACAAGTTTCCTGGTTCCCATTTGTTTGAATATAAGACGGAAGACGAAAGAATGCTGTTGTTTCGGCTGAGAGAGAGAGTTGTGGAGAAATAAAAGAGAGAGAGCTTTTGATAATTGAGACTGCTAGTTGAAGGAGGATTCTGAGCTAGAACCGAGTTAACTCACTAAGATAAAATAAAGGTAGGTTTCAGATGGTTCAGTTAATGAGTTCTTTAGGCGAAAAAACAGCAGTTGTGAAGCTGGAAGCAGCTGAGGATTCTTTAGAGGATCAACTCAGCCCACTTTTTAAACGTTCAAAGCTTGACCACCCTTCTTCACAGGTTCCCTTTCTTTTCTCTCCTTTCTTCACCTTCTCAGTAACCATACAGAACTATATTTCGTGTCTTTTCTTTCCGTGTCTTTGTTTGAGTTTCTATTGTTCGATTTAAATATGGGGTTTTGATTTCTTGATTCATTTATCTGATGGCAGGTGATGAATCCAGATGGTGTAGCTTTCAATCCACTTGGAGAGCCAAGCCCGATTGGTTTGACACTGAAAAAGAGCCCGTCTTTTCTGGATTTGATTCAAATGAAGTTATCTCAACAAAACACTAGTAATACTATGTTGTCAAAGAAGCCTGGTTCCGTTGCAGCCGATAAGCTTAAAGCTTCGAACTTTCCTGCTTCATTTCTAAAAATAGGGAATTGGGAGGTATGCCATTTGATTTCTTTTTTACTTTTATTTGAGTAATTAGTGTTTTTGAATTCTGATTTTTTTTTCCTGTTGACTTAGTATAAGTCAAGGTATGAAGGGGATTTGGTGGCAAAGTGTTACTTTGCTAAGCATAAACTTGTTTGGGAAGTGCTTGATGGTGGGCTTAAGAATAAGATTGAAATTCAGTGGTCAGATATTGTGGCAATCAAGGCAAATTTTCCTGATGATGGGCCTGAAACCTTGGATGTAGTGGTATTTTACTTTCTTTCTCTTGATTACAATCATATACCTGTATAATACATGTCCCTCTTTATTGTCTCTGACGCGCGCGCGCATTTAATCTTAATAATGATAGTGGTGATGGAGGGTTGTATGTGTTTGGTGCAGCTGGCTAGACAGCCCCTTTTCTTTAGAGAGACAAATCCACAACCTAGGAAGCATACTTTGTGGCAGGCAACATCAGATTTTACTGGTGGACAAGCAAGCATACACAGGTACTGATACAATGTTTAAGCTTCTATTAATTCGAGGGGAACTTATATATGTTATTGCCTCGCTGTTGAAATATCTGGCGATCACAATATTGGTGACTTTTATTAGACCATCAAGTGTCTGATATTCTTTTCACTTTTATCTTTCATCGAAAAACATGAGCTTATACAAATGAACAAGCTGGGTGAAGACAGGAAGGGAAGCATGGTGGAAATAAATATCTTTCATATAATATATTATTCTTAGAGAGAGGAAGTCTTACGGACTTGGACTTGAATACAATACTTGAACACATATATTTATACTAGTCTAGGATAATTTGAGAGACTTAGAAGGATAAACATATCTTTAATAATTATAATGCACCTAGGAGAATTAAAAAACACTTTGACTTCAAAATTAATTCCACACTCCCCCTGAATTTTGAAAGTCTCAAAACTCTTAAAATTTGGAATGTGTTCGAGGATCGATCATCTTGCCATGCTTGCTGCACCTTTCTCATTTCTTGCTATCATAGACATCCTGCTTTGTCACACTGTTAAACTGCAATACATATAGAACTGTATGCACCCTTTCAACTTTCCTCCCTGTCTTGGAATTGTACTCACGCACCATGACACTTGTTTGAGTCCCTTTTGTAGAATTCAAAACCAATTTCTCTTGCAGAAATCACAAATGCTGCTTCACTTCGTTTGAAATCTTCATGTTTCTTTCATCCACATCAGGTATGGCAGTGTGATAGATTGCCGACAAGCGGAAATAATTTTCAGTGATGTGAGCTTGGGGTTCACAGACCCAGTTCCCATCCATAATCCTTT
>Ga0307517_10015058_pt1 | contig 10306 bp, 6 predicted proteins | sample 23_EM_MG_FD_194515 | JGI IMG/M metagenome (GOLD analysis project Ga0307517, IMG submission 194515) | Populus trichocarpa ectomycorrhiza microbial communities from riparian zone in the Pacific Northwest, United States - 23_EM | ecosystem: Host-associated > Plants > Roots > Unclassified | place...
TTCCCTTTGTAATTGACATGATGAATAGTGTTCATATTTTTACCAACAAATTTACCGACAGAATTCTGTTGGTAAAAATGACACGTCATCATTTTTTTTGCTTTGTTTTAATTTTTTTTCCCACGGTAATTCCCTCGGTATATACGGAGGGAATATTTCCGTCGGTAAAATCCCTCGGAAATTTACCGACGAAAATATTCCCTCGGTTTTTCTGTTTGTATTTATCAATTTTCTGATAGTGGCTTTTGTTCAGGCTGCAATTCTTAATGGTGAGGGTAATGAGAAGGTCCAAGTCACGGGCCAGTTTATACTTTGTTTAATTTGGAGATCAATGGCAGAGTCATGACTGTAATATTGATTTCGAAGAACACGTACTACCATCCCCACCAAGAAAGAGCAAGTTTTCTCCACCAAGAAATATTGTATTCAAAATATTTATTTTTTTAAAAAAAAAGCACAAGTTTGATGGATAAGCTAAAATTTTCTTAGAGTAGTCTACATGTCTTGTTAATTCCTATAAGATTGACTTGTTAATGCTAGCGGGACCGAGAGTATGTCCACATTAAACTTAGAATATGATGTTTGAGAATTTTCTTTATTTTATAGCTTATTTTAAAAAAAAAAATAGTTAAAGATTGATCATTGAGAACTTTTCCTTTCAAACTTAACTCTTTTAAAGCTCTTTCAAAGCACAAAGCAGCTAAGCCGGCGCCTGACCAAAAACTAGCTAGAACCTTAAGAACCATAGACCAAAAACTAACACATATTTATTTAAGGAACCTTCGCCACCACAACTAGATAGAATTCTTCTTGCATGAACTGAGGAACCGAACAGCAGGCAAGCTAACATATTGACTCCAAAATCATCCATGTATCTTAGAGAGCAGTTCATCTCTTAATTTAGATAGAAGTGGAACTTTATTCCAAGAATAAACTCACAGATCCCAAGAGCACAAGAAGTCATCAAGAACTTGATCAAATTAATGCATCTCAAAAGGAACAACAGCACTCAAGAAAGCCAAACAGCGATCACAGATGTTAACATCTTTTGTTTTTATCAGCTACCGGTGACTCAAGAATCGTATTTCTGATATACAATTATTAGTCACCGAGAGGGTGGTTGAAAGAAACTAATATTGAGACTAATATACAAACTGAGTCTTGAATATATAAATATATGATCTGAGGTTTTGATTATTTAATTAATAATACCATGTTAAAAAATCAATTAGTTTTAAAGAATATAATATAAATCATTTTTGGAATTTCAATTGATTAGTCTTTTTGTTTTTTAATCAAATATATACAGAACTCGACCAAATGATCAGAAGTTGACTTCTCCCACCCTTGAAGCTGTGAGGTTATTAAGAATGGTCCTTGCTATAAAAAGTGTTATTCACTGTGGTTAATTTCTTCGCACTTTCTAGCAACTAATTAACTCGCTTCCTTGATCTAGTGTTAATTGCAATGGCATCGCGTTGGAATTCATTAATCTTGAAGGATTCAGAAAAGATGCTGCACCCATCATCACATCACTAAGCCAGCAATACTTCTATATAATGGCAGTAGAAAAAAAAATTTTGGAACTTTTCGAAGCTTTTATTCCCCTAATTGATAATTAAGGTGACCATGACATGATTTTTTTTTCGTACAAGAAGGATGCTGCTGTAGGGATGGTCACTCCTATATATACGAGAAAGTCTGAGGTATTCAAGCACCCATTACGAATCTCTTATCCTATCAAGTACAAATATGTACACCATGCCAAAATTCTTCCATGCAAATCCTCGAGACAAAAAAACCTCATTCATGGCGGCCCTATCAATACTTCTTATCATCAAAATCCTTTGCCTGGCTACTTTTGCAGAAGCTACCACTTCAAAACCTTTGCCATCTCAGTTCGCAAAATTGTCTAGGTCAACAACAACACCCGGAGCTCCATCATCCACTGATACCTCTCCGTGCAAAGGCACCCCTTACAAAGCAGCCTGCCAATCTCTCCTCCTGACATTGAATACCAATAATAATGCTGATCTTCCTAAAACCCCGAAAGAACTCTTTGATTACTCAGTCCATTTCACCTCAAGCCAAGCTCACTCAGCCATAGACCAACTCGCTACCACATTCCTTGGCCAAACCTACCAGGAGATTGACATGACTCATTTGCCTGGTAGTGGCATGAGAGACTGCATGGAGTTGCTTGATGATACCTTGGACCAACTCTCTAATGTCATCAATCGCAAGAATGACCCTACCCACACCCACAACGATGTCCAGACATGGCTTAGTGCTGCACTTACCAATCAAGAAACATGCAAAGAAAGCCTGCTTGAAAATGTTAAAAAAACTCATTTAGAGAAGTTTAACGTAATAGATTCCATGGCAAAAAACTTAAGTCAATTTATAAGCAACTCTCTTGCACTTTATGTGTCCAGCTATGGACTCCCTAGTACTAGTCCTCGTGGTCGGAAATTGTTGACGGACCAAAGTAATATTATTAATGATTTCCCAAGTTGGGTATCCTTGTCGGAAAGGAAGCTTCTAGAAGCTTCTGTAGGAGAGATAGAAGCCCATGCAGTAGTGGCAAGGGATGGGAGTGGGACCCATACCTCCATTGCAGAGGCAATCAGGCAGGTGGCGGCTTCTCTGGATGGTGGGGGTAGAAATGTAATTTACATCAAAGCCGGGACTTATAAGGAGAACCTCAATATCCCTTCAAAGCAGAAGGACGTGCTTTTATATGGCGATGGGAAGGGTAAAACGGTCATTGTCGGTAGTAAAAATGCTGCAGATGGTTCCACAACTTACGACTCTGCCACAGTGGGTACGTATTTTTTTTATTACGTACTTTTAAAATTGATTTTTAAAATGTTTTTTTTTTCAACAATTTTATATGTCTGTATCAAAAAAAATAAAAAAAAATTCATCTATATCATTAACATAACATGCTGGTGATTTATCTTGATAATCGAAGAAATTAATTTTACCTCTTTTATTATTTTAAGATATGTTATTATCCGTTTCGGTTGAATAAAATTTTGACAAAATTATGAACAAGACTTTTTAAAATATTAAAGAAATATATATATATATATAATTTACAAGTAAGATCCTAGATAATCTTCATTTTATATTTGGAGCTTTTTTGTTATGTGGAAGTAATTTTTATTTTATAAAATATAATTAATAAATATTTTTTAGATTTTTTGTTTGTTAGGTAGAGGTCTTGAATCAAAATTACCCTAAGTAACTCTTAATTTAAACCGACTCTGCTCTTATCTTGAATTTTTGGATGCATGGTATCAAGAAAATTCTGGAGCTAAGACAATAATAATTTTGAGATTGATTAGCGTGTGGGAATGGGGATGACAAAAGTCATCTCCTTCCCCCACCCCACCAGTGCTGTGGGACGCATGCATTGCATTATAATTAACTGGGCATTAATTGTTGATTTCTGGCCATAATTTGTTTTTTGTGCTAATTAAATATGAGTCTGTGCTTAATTAGGCGTGATGGGGGATGGATTCATCGCGAAAGACATAACATTTGTGAACAGTGCCGGTCCGAGCAAGCACCAAGCTGTTGCCCTTCGAGTTGGATCCGATAGAGCAGTAATCTTTCGATGCTCACTCGATGGTTATCAAGACACTCTCTATACTCTTTCCAAACGACAATTCTATCGAGAAACGGACATTTATGGCACAGTAGATTTCATTTTTGGTAATTCAGCAGTGGTTTTCCAGAACTGTAATATTTTTGCCAGGAATCCCGGAACAGGACAGAAGAATTTTGTGACTGCGCAAGGTCGCACTAGCCCTGATCAAAACACAGGCATTTCTATACAAAACTGCCAGATAGAGGCGCAGTCAGTCACATATCTTGGTAGGCCATGGAAGCAATATTCTAGAACAGTTATAATGCAGTCCTCTTTGGATGGTTCAATAGATCCTGCTGGTTGGTTTCCTTGGGCTGGTGGCTCCTCCCCCTCGTCAATCTATTATGGTGAATACTCGAACTCAGGCCCCGGCTCCTCTACTTCCGGCAGGGTCAACTGGCCTGGCTATCATAGCTCGCTTACCTCCGTAGAAGCTCAAAAGTTCACGGTTGGTAGTTTCATTAGCGGGAATGTTTGGTTGCCCCCCACCGGAGTTGCTTTCGATTCTGGGCTGGGTGGTTAAGGCTCGAAAATGGAAACTACGATGGGGTCCAAATGTGTTTATTTTATTATAGCTGTCATCTTTGTCCTATCTTCTGTTTAATTATTTTCCTAATTTATTATGTTGTTTTTGTTTAAAAATAATTTTACTTGTTCATGAATCAAGTGCCCAAATGTAATTCTCCATGTTCAAGTAATACAATTTCATTTCAAGTGTAAGGAGCATTTACTATAAAGAATTTATTAGAAAATAATATAAATTATATCTCAAAAATTCACCTAATAATTCAAGTTTTTTCAAGTTTTTGAGATTAATTATTTCTTTGATAAATAATTTTATTACAATGTATTTCTTTACTTCATTTTTCTTTTTGATAATCTTAGAGATATTATTAAAAGTTCTTTATGGTTCAGTGATGCCAAGGACACCATAATATTAAAACTTTCTTTCCAGTCCACCGTAATATTAAAAAATTTCTTTCATCCAAAAAAATGAAATATTTTCACACTAATAAGTAAAAGAATTTTGTATGAAAGTGATATATTTAATGTATGAAAGTGATATATTTAATAATTATTTGCTATTATGATAGCAATTGTTTTTTAAAATATTTTTTATTTAATTTCAATTAAAAAATAATTTAAAATTTTTGAAAACATTGTTTTTATTGCCAAAACAAGAGAATTAAAGAGCATGACTTTTACGCTAGAGTACAAGAGAAATTAAATATACAAGCACGCTGGAAAAAAAATCTAAAAAGCAATTAGAAGCACATCAATCTATTTGATGTTCAAATCAACTAGTTATAAAAGAGAAAATGAAATAAAGGAAAAACTTGTGCATGTATCTTTCATAATGACGTGTTTGTTTTCAGCAATAATATATATATATATATATATATTAGTGCAATGGTAGCTTGGTAATTTTGCTGTTGGGAAATTTATCCCACGTAACTAAAAGTACTCTAAACTATTATTTCACTCCTAAATTAATTAACTTATCACTTTAACCCCTTCTTTTTCCATTCTTAATAATATTAATTTGCCTTTCTGCTCCAGGCTATGGGTAATGTTTGAGATTATGATAGCAGTTACTTTTAAAAAAAAAAATTTATTTGGAAATGCATCAAAATATTTATATTTTCTAAAATATAATTTAAATCTTTTTAAAAACACTTTTTAAATACAAAAACAAACCTGCTATAGTATTGTTATTTGTTATCCATAAGTTCTTTTGATAACAGGCAAAGTTATCTCTCTTCCTTGCATTATATTAGCCATGGGTCTGGGCCTGTGGCCGAAATAGATGCTAATTCCTGGCCCATTAGCTTACTTGCCTTGGATGACCTGTGATTGCACTGCGTTTTTCAGTTTTCAGTTAGCAGCCTCATTAAAAAAATTAAAAATGGAGCTGAAGCCCAAGCCATACAGGAGAATAGAAGTCCATGGGCCAATTAGCAGAGATACACATTAAGATCCAGATGATAGTCTTATGACGCAGTTTTGTTTTTTGTTTTTTGTTTTATATATATATATATATATAATTTGTTTTGAGAATTTTAAAAAAGATTTAAACCGTCGTGATATTAATGTTAGGTTGGCACATGATGTGTTTTCTATAAATAAATCAAAATGCTTGAAAATAGAGAATAAGAAATAGCTATATATTAGTCTTGATTATATTTGCTGGTGGTGAGTAAAAAAATCAAAAAACCAAGAAAACTGAGAAAACCAGAAAAAAAAACTGAAAAAATCAAACCGTGAAAAAAAATCGATTAAACCAATTAAAATTTTAAAAAAACCGACCGGTTCAGTTCGGTTTCAGTTTTATAAGCCTAAAACCGAAAAAACCGAACCGAACCCAAACCGGAAAAAAACCAAGTCAAACCGGAAAAAAACCAAGCAAAAACCGGTTTGAACCGGATTTTTTCCTAAAAAACCAAACCGAAACGAACTGAACCGAAATCGGTCGGTTTGAAACGATTTCGGTTTTTTTAAAAAAAAAATTGATTTGATTATTTTTTTTTAATAAAAAACGAATCGAAAATGATCATCTATAATATTTGTTATTATAAGAAAACATGGCATTTGATTTTCAAACAAAACTACTTAAGTGATCTTATTACATGTAAATTTAGTAAAATCAACCCAAAATCCTCCATTATCATAATACACCTCAAGGAATTTTCTTTTTAATCATCAATATAAATTAACAACACAATAAAATAAAATTATAAGGAGACAGATGGGGTAATGTTGATCATAGGCATGCTATGCTACCTCATCAACATACCTATATATGTGGAGATCATGATGTTTCTAATGAACATCAATGCTGTAGCGCCACATGATGAGGCTTGCTTTGGTGAGGAAAGAGAAATTTCATAAGAGAAGAATTAGAAGCCAAATTCATTGAAAGAGAAGGTATCAAATCATTAGGTATTAAATCCAGCTTATTATATCGAGTTATTCAATATGATGACTCGTTAATTTAAAGTTTAGTTTAATTCAAGTTTATTATTAAACTATATTGATAATTAATCCGGTTAAAATCATGTTATCCTACATATCAACTCACAACCAGGTTAATCGGGTCAAATGTAGATTTGTCCCGATAAAATCAACTTTAAATATTTTTAAAATTTTTTGTTCAAACAACATCATCTTGTTTAAAAACAAAAGCATAAACGATTGATGTAGCTACTTGATAGATTCAGGTTAATGCGTCAATTGATAATTCACCGTCCAACCTATCACGTAGCCTTAAACATGGTCCAACATCGAATAATACTATTATATTTAAATTTTTTTTGACGGAACATCAAAATCATAATTAGACATTTAGCTTAAAGTTCACAATAGCTCACACGTCCATGTGACAACGGAAGCACTTTTGGAGTTTTATTATATAGTAGGATAGAAGTATGGATGCTTTAAGTATAGTTGGAATCGTAAGATCATGTGGCCAAAGGAGACAATATCTCGAGCAGAGATTATTACATGATAGCTATGTATATATGCTTTGTAAAGTAGAGCGAGAAGCACGAAAAAGAGGGAGAATTAACTATGCCTTTTGATTCTATTTGAACCTATACATACAAAACTAACTCGACCTAGATAAAAACAACGCCGCCAAGAATCCCTTGATGAAGAAAAATGGTATTTGGGGGATTATAAAAAGAGACTCACTTGCCCAATCCACTCCATCTATCACGGTGATGTTGTAGTCAAGAGTGCGTGGATTAATTAGAAATAAACCTAGAAATAGTATATCAAAGAAAGAAAATAATGGATTTTGCTCTATTTTTTTATTCTCTCAATGAAAAATTGTGTCTTTTACTTTGAGAATTATGTTTGTTTTCTATCAGCATAATCACACATGAATTTTTTCTAACGGGTTAATTTCGTCAGTAACATTGTTGGTAAAACTTATACGTCATCGAACTATATAATTTTTTTATTTTTTTTCACTATGACTCCCTTCATATATATCATGAAAATATTTTTGTTGGTGTTTATTAATGGATTTATCAAAGAAAAATTCGGTCGGTAAATATCACCACAATATATTGATAGAAAAATTTTATCGATGCTTCTATTTGTATTTATCTAGTAATAATTTAAGACAAAGTTAATTAATTAATTTTCCTCGCAAGCTTTTTAATTTTTAATTTCTCCTCTTTATCTCATGTCAAAAGAAATTAATTTCTCCTCTTTATCAAGAATAACATATAAATTTTAATTTGTTGGTTATTTTTATTTGTATTATCGAAAATAAAAAGTTGAGTAAACCTGAGAAATAATATTGCAATTACACTACTAATACGTAATCAAATTATTTTAACTTCAGATGATTGATCATTTAAACTAGAGATCTCTTAAGAAAAACAGAGAGAACACCGGTTCAAATCGAACTACAACTCATCAAGAACTAACCAATAGTTTGAAAATGTACTTTCAACAATATAACGAGATACCTATGTATCTTGTTAATTATGAAGAGTTTTTTGTCGGGATATTGATGTCTTACGAGGAAAGGCAGGGGCAGTAGACGACCTTATTAGCATCCTGAGGTTAATAATAATAATATATATATATATATATAAAGGGGGGAAGAAGACGATGAGGGCTAAGACAAATTATCAACACAAAGCATCAATTGACAAGTAAGTAATCAAAGATTAGATAAGGGGAAAAGGTTCCCATTAGACAAGTGGGTACTGAACCATGTGCGATCATGTGGTTGTTGGCCCTTGGCGGGCCCACCAACCCACTTCTCCAGCCCTATTCCTTCTTGACAGGGAATTTTTGTTACCCTTTTTCTTCAAAATAAATTTAAAAAAAAAAAAAAAACAAGTAGCCAGTTTGCTTTCTTTCTTGCTTTCTTTCGTGTTGGCGAGTGCACTCGACGCTTGTTTCTCGAAGGCCTAGAAACATGGCAAGTCTTCTTCCCAATTCAAACAGTGGGGGCTCCTGGCTGAATTTCGTTTCCATTAATAAAGCAACAGGGGCGGCATGATCTTTACATGGTTTTTATGACACGGCGGACATGGCGTGAAGCCCACGTCCCCTAAGGAAATAGACATGTGGCACACTTTTATTATGGCCAAAGATGAACTTGGTAAGAAGGGTTGTAGATTAATAAGGATGTGTATGATTGAGCATATGAATGTAGTATTGTTGAATGTTTACAATTTATAAATTATATGAGTTTTTAAGATATAATTTATATTATTTTTTAACCTATCTTCTCGGTTTAATCATCAAATTTTTATGTCAAAGAATCATTACAATCTAATAACTTAAACTATTAAATGAGATTTTAAGATATAATTTATATTATTTTTTAACTAATATTATAAGGAAGCTGGTTTGATGATAAATTTATTGATAATGAAATTTAACAAAGGCTTTGGATTAATGGTGAATGGGTTTTATTATTTTAATTTTGTTATTGTGGAGGTTTGAATCCAAAAAAATATGATAAGAAGGATAGTTTTTATATATATATATACACGAATATATACATCCATTTAAATATAAATGATATATTTAAAGCTTGATGGAAGAAGGATTTAATATTAGGGTGATGGAATCTATTTCAAGAATGCCCTAAGAGCCAGAAAAAAAAAATTATTGATGAAAAAAATCCTTTAGGTGCCGAAAACATAAAGGCTAAAATTCTCTCTAGCCGTCCAAATTCAATCCCTTCCACTCTCATCTAATATTCCTTCCATATTAGCTTTTTCTCTCTCTCTCTCTCTCACTCTCTCCCTCAAAATCTCATAATTAGCTCTCCATGCCCATGGAAGAAAGCCTTCTCTCTCTTTCCTAGGCTTTTTAGAATATTAAGAGCTGATTTGTGTGCGAGTGTCAGAGATGAGGCCCCCTTTGTGTCAGAAGAAAATCCTAACTTCCAATCTCAAATGCTCACTTGTCCCTCTTTCACCCCCATAAAGTGACTTGTGTCAGAGTTAGTTAGTTAGTACTAGGATTTTACGGGATAGTTCAATCACAGTACTATACTAGTACTCCTGCTGCTGTAGTTTCTATATAAATTCCTGCTAGAAAACCCTAATATTCCCTTCACTGTTTTCTCTAGTTATTCTTTCCTTGAAATTAACTCGGTTTAGAGCCATGACTTCAAAGCATGTAATAGCTACAACACACACGGGGTCTATTAAGAACAGGTTTGCCCGTAGATTTCTCAGATCCCTTCTGAAAGTGAAAAGGAGTGATAGACTCGGCACTGGTACTGGTTTCCAATCAAATGAAGAGATCAGGAAAAGGAATGCTCAGAGAATAAAGACCGCTGCTTATAGATCGATGGCTCGTGTTGTTGGGCCAAGAAAAAATTGGAGCCGAGCCCTTCTTTTCAAGTTTAGATACCGAGCCAGAATCCAGGGAGCTGGTTTGAGAAAGCGATGCTTGGTTTCTAAGAAGAAGAGAGTTCTAAGAAAGGAAAATAAGGTGCAGGTGATCTCAAGAGAGCCCAGTCGTGCTGATAATCTTCGAAAGCTTGTACCTGGAGGGGATTCGATGGATATTTGCAGCTTGTTGGATGAAACTGCACATTACATAAAATGCCTTGCTACTCAGGTTAAGGTGATGGAAAGTATAGCCGATTTATACTCTGAATGATGATCAGAT
>Ga0307517_10015059_pt1 | contig 10305 bp, 4 predicted proteins | sample 23_EM_MG_FD_194515 | JGI IMG/M metagenome (GOLD analysis project Ga0307517, IMG submission 194515) | Populus trichocarpa ectomycorrhiza microbial communities from riparian zone in the Pacific Northwest, United States - 23_EM | ecosystem: Host-associated > Plants > Roots > Unclassified | place...
TTGTAGTTTTAAAACTCGACTCATGGCCTGGTCTAGATCGCAGGTGGAGACCATTAACTTGAGTTAATAAAATGATAGAAGTAGTTATTATAGTTTTAAAAATAATTTAGGGTCATGAGCTAGGTTGACCATTAATCCTGGTCAATGTAAGGATTAAAATAGTTATTATTATAGTTTTAAATTCGACTTGAGAGTCGATCTCGGGCTAGGCTTAGGTCACATATCAAGTTGACCATTGACATGAGCTGGTGTAAGGATAAAAATGATTATTATCATATTTTTAAAAACTGATTTGGAGGTCGATCCAAGGCCAGACTCAAGTCACATGTTGGGTTAATCATTGGCTTAGGTTTGCGTAAGGATAAAAATAATTATTGTTGTAGTTTTAAAACCCGATTCAGGAGTCAACTTGGAGCTATGTTAGGGTAGATTATTGATCCGATCAACACAAGAATACAAATAGTTATTATTATAAATTTAAAACTTATACTTTGAGGCCAACCCAGTGTTAGACTCGGGTCATGGGCCAGGTTAACCATTAACCCGATCAATGTAATGATAAAAATCTCTATTGTCATAATTTTAAAACCCAATTAAGAGGTCGAACTAGGGCAAGGCTCAAATCATGGGACATGATGATCAACCTGGGTTGACCCAAAACAATATAAAAATAAAAATAATTATTATTATAGTTTTAAAATCTAACTTAAAGGTCAACCTGAAATAAAGCTTGAGACGTGATTTAGAAGGGTCAACTCGAGTTGACCTAAATTAAAAAAAAAAGTCAAAACAACCTTGTTTTGACAAAAAAATATAAAAAAAATTAAAAGAAATTTTGGATTGTGTTTTATTTCGTGTTGATCCAAGTTTTGACTGGATCAAATCAGACCAATTATTCTTCTATTTTTTTTAAACTCGGAATGATCTAAATCTTGAGCTGACCAAGTCACTTCTAGTGTTTAGCAAACACAAAAATAAAACAAATTGTTTAATCTAATCCAAAACGCATCAAATACAACACAAAACAATTATTTATTCAATTCTATTTCCAATTCTATTCAGTATAATTAATATTATCCAGCATTACAAGCACTACCTAAATGAGGTGATGGATAACAATCAATTTTACATGCTAAATCTTCTCATTCTCCCTATTCAAACTATTTAATACCCCCATTTTTGGCTCCTGAACTTGGATCGTTCTTCATGTTATCACACACAGTCACACAGGTGAACCGATCACGAGAGCCATTGATTGCACCGACAATTCAAAACATTATCAATTCGTCATATAGACACGTGTATCCATTCCCGGTCCATGCTGACTAGCAAATACAAAGATGTTTTACTTCTTGAGTCATAACCCTTTTTATCTCGTAAATTAATTATATGGACGTCCCTCCACTCCCCCGTAGCAATGAAGTCATGAACTTTCTGCTGGTGAAGACAACCCCAGTCAACATTTCCACTTCAATTGCATGACTCAGTTCATAGCAAGGCGAGAGAGAGGGAAAAAAAAAAACCAGTTCTCAAACTCGGTAGATATAAATGCACTCCCATACGAAACATTAAGTTAAATCAATTGAAGAAAAGATAAACACATTTCCGCAACAAAACACAGTTCTTTTGAAGGGTGCAAGCAGCCGCTAAACAGCCGCCTCCTACATCTTGAACCTTAAGCCATAATCTTGGCGGACCTCACGTAGAGGCTATCAACAACCTTGCCAACATTGGAAATGGTCTCCAACGTAGCTGGGTAGATCGCATCTGTTTTTGGATCATCAAAAATGACGAGGCATCCAGCACCTTGGTCTAAAGTCCCAGCAAATTTTTTATCCAGAATCATCTGAGATAGTTTCTTTTCCACGTGATCTATGGGCAGTTCAATCAGATCTGCAATGTGAGCAATCTCAACCCTTGAGAATGGCTCGATCAACCTGCAAAGGTTCTGCTCTAGTAAAGTGTCATATAGGGATGAGAGATGCCGATGAACAATTGGATCTTCCTCTAGTTGGGCTTTAAAATCCCGAAGTGCAGTCTCAAAGAGCTTTAAGGAGCGTTTCGAATGAGCATCAGCAACAGCTTTCATTGCATCCAGCTCAGGCCCCACATACTGTAGCCCTGCTTTGGATGATATTATTCCTGCAACATCATCAGCTTGGCTCACCATTATTTTGCACAACAACATATACTTGAGGCTAAATACCGCTCGGGGATCTTCAAGAGCATTGAAAGCTTCAAATGCCTCGAAGAAGTAGCTGTAACCAGTTTTGTAATCCTTCTCTTCTGCATGAAGGATCCCGCTCTGCAAATCTATAGTACCCTGTTGAGCTGGTGGCACATAAATTGCATTGGCTGCTGTTCTTGCTGCTGTTAGTGCAGCCTTGGCTTTAGGGAGGTTTCTTAGAGAAAAGTGGAGCTTACTCTCCAGCAAGTCTATGTCCACAAGAAGAAGCTTGTCATCCAATCTTCTCACCTCCTTGATCAGGCCAGAAAGCAGGTTTAATGCTTCTGAATACTCTTTACTTTCCATCAATAGGGCTGCCAGTCTTGCTTCAACTCGCTGCCGAAGAAAAGTTCGCTTCTCAGCACGGGTCCACTGCACCATCTCTTTGCACAGAGAAATCTGGAGATCAGAAGTGCCTGGTATTTTAGCTACCGCATCAATTATCCCACGAACAATTTTTGCAGTTTTTGCCTTGGGAATCAATGCAAAAAAGGGCCTCAGCTGGGTCAGAAGGCTTCGAAGCTCCTCTGCCCGGTTCTCCTGTCTAAGAAGATCTGAGAGATTCGTGATGGACTGTTCCTTAATCCTGAGGGATTCAGGAGAAGATGATGGGCTCTCTAGTATGCGGTAAAAGATTGAAATGGATTCAGATGGATTTTTCGCCTCTAAAGCCTGAGCAATTGAATCCGTAGTTGCAGGGAGATACGAGGTTGACATGGTGAATGTTTTGAAATATCAAAGTCCTGCAAAATGAAAATTTATTTGATATGCGCCCTTGCCTCAAGCAATGAAAAAATGATGGTAAAGAATAAAAGTATGCATATGCCCCAAGAAGAACTGCTTGCAAGATATCCATCTAGAGTCTAGACAACAACACGTAGTGAATACAAAGGAAAGATTCCTGGCAGTAGCTACCTACACTAACAGCATAATAATGTTAAGACCTTTTGCTGCATCAGATTCTGAGTATTGTCTCCGTTAGAACCAATAACATCAGAGCTCACAACACTATTTCATCCCACAAAACAGAGAAAAAAACCAACAAAATCATGAAATCATTATTTTTAAAAAACCACTGATCTTAAGCAGGCAACTTTTAACACTCAATGGGTATCAAAATTTATCAAATTAGTATCCTTGGTTTCTTTTCTATGGAATCCTTAATTATTGTCTTACATTATCTTTGGCTTTTTTAGACAGAGTATTCATAGAATTCTACACAAATTATACTTGGAGGTTTTCTCAATCAGGCTACCAAAAACAATATAGAGAAACAGATAGACTAACTAGCTGAAAAAACAACAATATCACTGATCTTAAACAGACAACTTAAAGTCAAAGAGAGAAAAACCAACAACATCACAAAATCACTATTTTGAAAAGCACTGATTTAAAACAGCCAACTTCAAAACTCAATGGGTGTCAATGAACGCAAATTATACTTGGAAGTTTTCAAAATTAGGCTAACAAAAACAATATAGAGAAACAGATAGACTAACTAGCTTAAAAACTAGGATGGTTGGCAGTATTTCCAGGGAAATAAAAACTCATGTTCAATGAGGCTGTTACTATTCCATACCTGGGGGCATATGAGGATAGCACAGCATTCCAAGAGAGATGAGTAGCAGATCCTACTGTTGGAGTTAAAGTGCTTAAGATGATACACACATGGTTATCAAACTTGCAATTTAAAAGCAGGTTAAACAACTCAACGAACAAAAATAGGACCCACATAAAATCATGCAGCGATTATGCCTCAGCAAGATGGGATGGTCGAAATCACTTTTTTATCATGTTTTCACTAATTCTAAATTTGCAACTTCTCATTAAGGGAGACATGCAGCAGTATTTTCACTCCTGATGTAGTGGCTAGGCTTTCCAGATGTGAGAATGTGTGGCAATGAATGTGCCATGTTACCCACTTTTAATAAAATCATAAAGCAAGCATTAAAGGGAAGCTCAATCACTTCCTGACTTTTATTTTTTCTCCCTCCACTCTGTTTTCCATCAATCCTAAATGAAACCTCAAATTATGCACTACATGTCCCCTACAGATGAATCTCAAATGCAGGCTTTAACCAACCAAACCCTAGTTCCCTCAACAATCAACAAATAACAATTTAATTAATCGACCAACTTAAAATTCCAGTCTGTAATAATCAAAGCACTCATCCCCCTAATAGGTCAAGACTAAAGCCCTACATTCAAATCGTACTCAGTAGAGATGCCAAAGGAGAAAAAAACACCGTTTATGTCTAGCAGACTGGTTGGGTTGAGCGGAAGCGTTAAGCTAACTATAGGCACACTTAAACTGTCAGTGTGTAATCAACACAAAACTGTTATCAATTAATACTGAAACCAAGCCCCTGTTCCGCACAAACAAAAATATTAACAGTTTTGATGCAGATCCAAAAAATTGAAAGCCAATGAAAATACGAAACTACTCTGAAAAAAAAGTTTAATCTTCATCCGGACCACATTTAGAAGGTAACCTAATTCGTGCAAAAATCAGAGATACAGCAAGAACAAGTTCATAGATTGAAATGATTGATGCAAAGAGAGAAACCACGTAGATTGTAAGAAGTGGAACGTACCCGTGAACAGAAAAGACCGAGCTTGCTGCTGGAGTAGATCGCGTCCGTCTGCTTTTCCTGCCTGTGTTGAAGAGGTGGTAGGGGGGTGAAGCCAAGTGAAGTCTCTGATAGTTTTATGATGTGCCCCTTTATTTGGGATGACTTGTTGCGTGGGCAAACTCTTCAGCTGTACTTGGACCTGAAGCCCAATAATTTTAAGGCCCGTTGTAAATAAGAGGTTCCGATTCGTTTTCAACACGACCAAATTGCAATAATTTGAGAATATATAAAAACCGGGTTTACAAGCTCAAGTGTCCCTCTACTTACTTAATTTGTTTAATGTGGCCCTCCATCAATTATTATTTTTATGAGGCCCTTCTATTTGTGCATAGTTACTCAAGGCACTAACAACAAACGACTTCACTCTTAAATCAGCATTAAAACCGAAAAGCATATAACAAATCTTCGATTAATAAGAAGTAAAAAAAATAACAAAATTTTAATTAGACAACGGTAATTAACAAAATAAATATTCTATTTATACTTTTAGGTTCTCTCTCTCTTTTTTGTAATTACTAGCACGATGCCCATGGTGCGTATGCAATTTTTTTCCTTTTCTAATTTTCTTAACAGCGGCACTGATTAACCGAGAAAACCTCGTGGGTACTCCCCAAACCCGGTTAAATTCAGTCGCATGGACGAATTACAACTGTTTGGAAAACCAGACACTGCAGAGAGAAAAATAAGCTTCGAAATCGTATCTACAGCTACAAAGATTGTTCTGCAGCACATAGGCATGCCATCGCAACAATCAAACGCAGAAAGAACATCCCAAAAAATAACACAAACCAACCTAGATGGTTATCTAAAACTGGTGGCTTCGAGAAGATGCGTTACAATTTTATCTTGCCCAAAATTCAGCTATTTAAGAGGAGGTTAGAAGAACACTCCAGCTCTACATGTCATTGTTCAGCCTATAGCATTTCATATTCTCCATCTGCGCCAATGTTCATTTCACAAGCATCGTCATATGATGAAGAAAATAGCTGAATCATGGACGTTGCATAATTCACCACCTTGAATCTACCAAAATATATATATCTGTGTGTGTGTGTGTGTGGGTGTTTCTTTTTGCAAGGCACACGGCTGGTATTAAACCCCTCTTGCCATCTCTCCGTGCTCAACCTCAAAACTAACAGAGAAATATCATCTGAATGCCCAACTTGTCTGCATTTTTTATTAAACAAACAAATTAAATTTGATGATCTGATAAATATCCATGACGGCAAAATTCACTAATCAAAGCAGCCCCAAGGTAAGATGTTAGAACAAAATTCCCACAAATCATATTAAGGGATTATCTGATAAATATCCATGACGGCAATATTCACTAATCAAAGCAGCCCCAAGGTTAGATGTTAGAACAAAATTCCCACAAATCATATTAAGGGCCACTGGCTTCCTCCGACAAAATCCCATACAAGCCTACAACTGACTTTTCAAAAAAACACACCTGCTAGCCATGCAATGAACCGGCCTCTTTCACTGTTCAATGCAGTCTGCTTGCTTGCTGTTGGGTTCAGTGATAACCTGGAATCATATTGCATGCCTTCCAGTGTTACAACGTCGCAGTTCCCAAATATGGAAATCAAATTTAACCAATTCAAGCAATGAAGGGCAATCTGCCTCACTTTCTGTTGGTTATTCATCTCCTTCCACATTCATCTGGAGATCAATGTAAGTTTTTTGCTGCACAACTTCTATCCCATTTTTTCACCCTATCAACATGGTAAAGCAATAAATATTTTCCCCTCAGCACTCATCATCCTGTCTTATCCCATGGCTTCACTGGTAGCCACAAACAGAGAATATAAGCAAATTTCTCCAGCTGTCTGTAACTCCCTGAAAGAGAGCAGATTTATTGTTTTACTTTTTCTGTCAAAGAAGGCTGCCAATAATGTCTAGGATTAACAAACACTGAGAGACATGCAATTTTCATTCCCTTTTTCAGACTGATAATAGCAGTTAAAGAACTCACAAAGACAAGATAGTGTCTGACCTGACAAATCTTCGACGCCAAGATCGAATAATGGATCAAAATAGGGTACCTAAAAGCAGAGAGAGAAGGGGGGCAGGGGACGGATAGCATTAGATGCTCTGTATAAACTTCTTTTTTTTACAAGTCTATCAAAGACAGTAGGCACATTAATAAGCATCCAAACTATTCTGTTAGCACTAGCAACAGATTCAATCCCATCACATGAAGGTTTCTTATTCAATACAATTTCACAACTATTGCTGGTTGTCAGAAGCGTAACTATGACGTGCCTCGAGCTTCAGTCATTTTCTCAAAATGTCAATATTCTATTCATCTTTAGACAAGGTTATCATCAGAGGACTCCAGCTGAAAGATAACATGAAAAGCCAGAAATTCTAGTAAAAGAACAATAAATAAATGGAAGCACACTTCATTTCAAAATTCTCATAATCAATTTTTCTTTGGCTATATTAGCCATTCTATTGTAAAATCTTTTACCTAGCATTACAGATCTTTGATTTTAGCATCTATGAAGTATAATACTTTGACCCAATATTAAGCTTATACCACGTACACACCACACGTGTTCACATATTAACATACGCAGAGGCATGTGCGTATAAAATATAGAAGCTAAAAGTCATGATGCATCAGTCGACATCGATATTTAAAATGGTAAATATATGATTGACACTCACCATTAAATAAAGCAGATCCGTTACTGCCGTAAAATCACGTGGCACGTCAGTGTCAATCCAATAGGCTTCACATGCACACGCTAGAAAAAAATGACTTGCTTCCTTCTCTAGAAAAAAGACTAAATGACACGAATAAGGAGAATCGTGTTGGCAGCTATTAGCCTTCCAGATGAATCAAACAAAGTCCAAGCCCTTCTTGTTGGTCAACATCTATTGAGAATAAACACGTTGTCTCACCGACCGTGGCTGGCGAGGAAATGAGAAAGGGCCATCTGAAATTTTCTTGTTATATTTCCCATTAGACCTAGCTTCATCATTTAGAGCTGCAACTGAAGTAGCTGCAAAGGCCCCAAAGTTAACACCTTACCATAAACCAGAAATGATTAATAATCTAACATACATGAGTGTGTGAGCATGCACACAACCACAAAACAAAAGCATCTACATTATAGCTCACAAAATTATATAGCATGCACAAGTTGACACAATTGCTGCCATAATCCTGATTTAGACCAAAATGCATCTACAAGAGGGGAAAGTGATCAAGTTCACAGATTAGTAACTGGTTTTAAAAGTCTAGTTAATGATCACTCATGAAACTTCAAGAACGAGCTTGATTGCAGATATGGCACCACATGAGATCCCATGACCTGATCTTACTTAAAATATGTTAACAATATCATTGGCAAAAAAAAAAAAACAAAAACGATGAGAATCCCCATGTGAGGACTTTTCAATTGTCACATTCAATTATGATTTAACAAATTGGCATAGATACCAATTCGGGACCCTAAAGAAATCAAAGATAAGATTTTCTTGATCCCATAATCATCTCGCCCTCTAAGAAACATCTTTGAAACAAACTTGTAAAAGAGAAAATTATAGAAATTCTGAGATGTTGGAAATTTAACAGGGATTTTAATCAGTTGGAATATAAAGCAATGGCATTACCATCTAGTCTAAAATATTGCTTAAAACAAAGTAAGAATATCAATCAAGCACCTTGATTTAATCCTAACTGGTTTCTCAAATCTACCCCATCTCTGGCAGCACGGTGCGGTCGATCCATGGTGTGACTGCCAAAACTCTCATTGGTGCTGCCAAGCCTAAGGGAAATCCAATCCTCAGTAGGGACAGGATTAGATACAGGAGGCTGGATTACCAAGTCAGGCTGCACAGGTTGAGTTGGGAGAAATGTTTGTAATGAGGGGTCCTCACTAACAAATCTCATTGGATTATCAACCAAGCCAACATCCATATCAACATTGGCAACACAGGCCAAAGAATCTGGGACTTCACCGCCAGAAGTTATAGTTGGCGTTGATGCCAATGTGCTACCATTCATTGGAGCAGCACAACTAATGGAAGAATGCTCCAGATCAATAAAAGCATCTGATACATCTGAGTCCGTATTAAATAGTTGGAAATGGGCACCAGCTTGAATACCAGAAGAAAAGGACCAGCTGGACATCCCAACATCATTCACACCTGTATCGAAGAGATCAAAACAAGAATCAGCACCTGCATCAAGTGCTAGATCTTCCAAGTATGAGTCTGCTATTCCAGGATTGGCAACCAATGAAGAACAACTCCCATCTACTGGGCAAGTATCATAGACGGTTTCAGGAGGAACTAAATTGACATTCTCTTCATCAGAATCGCTAAGAACAATGATGTCAGCATTCCCTGATGGCACAAAACTACCATTGTTTATTGCAAGTGTTGGGTCAAAATAATGACAAATAGAGTTGATCTCATTGACATTACTGGGAGATATTTCAACATGCCCACTGTAATCCTGGTTTATACTTGGGTCCTCTTCGTATTTGCTACTTCCAGTGATGCTACTGCTCATTGTTTTTGTCCTTTGCCCTTGATTCACAAAATTTCCCTCAATTTGATTCTTCGAGGAACAAAAAGCAAGCTGATGTTTTCTTCCTTGCATCATTCCACCGAAATTACTCTTAATTCCGATTTCAGGACTACCATGTGCTTTCAAGCCATCTCCCTTCTCAATCTGCCTTGAGATTTCATAACAGGAAGTAACTTCATCCATAAAAGCACAAAGAGAACCATCGGGAAAATGCCATTGCCCAAGATCACCAATCTCAACTTTGGTCTTTGCAGTCCAGGAACCATCAGGTTTCACCTCAATATCAGTTATGTCTTCTTCACAATGACCCATCTATACCAATAAGCATACATACAATTGCTCTTGTTAATCTTTTGATGGTGATTTAACTAGTGCAAAAAAATTTAAGATATTAAGTGTAGGAACTACCATTGTCGTAATGCGGTTGAAGTAAGGATCAATGACAATATCCTCCAAGGAGTAGTTCTTAAGACAAATGGGACACTGCCACTGCAATTGCAGAACACCTCTTACTTAGATGTATAAACTCGTGAATTAAATACAAAGCACAAATCATAATGCATGTATGATAGATCACTTGCCTTGCGCGAGCGTTGATTTAGTTTCACAAAAGTTTCAAGATCAAAACAGCCCATGTGAACACAAGGTTTAAATCTGCCAGCAATCTTCATTCTAGAGCCACTCATCTACCATATAGACAAGTTCAGTAAAAAAAAAAATACTGATGGACCCCAAACCACAAGAAAAAAATGTAAAATGAAATGTATGTTATTCTCAATCAACAATTTTAATAGAAATGGTCTTCTCATTGAACCAATTCTGTGTGCCATAGTTACAAACTATAATGACATGTTAACAATGGATAAGACAGAAAAAGATATTAGGACTTCTTATAA
>Ga0307517_10015060_pt1 | contig 10305 bp, 8 predicted proteins | sample 23_EM_MG_FD_194515 | JGI IMG/M metagenome (GOLD analysis project Ga0307517, IMG submission 194515) | Populus trichocarpa ectomycorrhiza microbial communities from riparian zone in the Pacific Northwest, United States - 23_EM | ecosystem: Host-associated > Plants > Roots > Unclassified | place...
AATCATCACCTCCATCTTACCACCACAATATCTAGGGGTGAGCAAAAAAACTGAAAAACCGATTAAACCGAGAAAACTGAAAAAAAAATAACCAAAAAAACCGAACCGTGAAAAAAAACCGATTGAACCGATTAAAATTTTGAAAAAACGACTGGTTCGGTTTCGGTTTTATAAGCCTCAAACCGAAAAAACCGAACCGAACCCAACCCGGAAAAAAACCAAACCGAACCGGAAAAAAAACAAGCCAAAATGAGTCAAACCAAAAAAACCGAGTCAAACCGGTTTGAACTGGTTTTTGCCCTAAAAAACCGAACCAAAACCGGTCGGTTTGAACCGGTTTCGGTTTGATTATTTTTTTTTGATAAAAACCGAAACGAACCGAAAATGATCACCCTTAACAATACCTCACCACCATCTTTTTTTTTTTACTAAAAGAAAGAATACCCTTGGTCTGTAAAATTTAGCATGCATATAATAAATTGACCGCACGTTACATTTTTTTTACATCTATGCACATTTTAAAGAATTCCACCACATTTATTTTTTAATAAAAATTCGAAATTCCTTGACGATGATGATACTGAAAATTATGAAATACTACAATCTCGTCAACTTTGGCCCAAACAAGAATACGATAAAGCCCGTTATCAAACAATGGGTTCAGATAGAGACATATGCAGTGACAATGGGCTATTATAATGGGTTCATTAATTAATGGGCCGCCCCTATATCTTTATAGTCCAAGAATCTGAGATTGATTCTAAACTACACGTCGTCTGGAGTAACATGTCGAAAAAACATTAAACCTTGACAGAAACCTAGTCCATTAACAAAAGGTCCAGAGAGGCTAAGCAGCAGCAGCAGCAGTCTTCAACACCCCCCAAAAAGAAATGGGAGGGAGAGGAAGAGGAAGCAGGTCACGAACTCAAAGAAAGCACTTTCGTGATGGCAGAGAGAATGTTTGGAAACGCCCCAAATCTGACAGTGCCTCGTCTGATCCCAACAGCAACAACAACTCTGAGAACAAGACTCATTGGCAGCCTTTTGCTACTCAAAACCCCGCCTTCGATGAATACTACAAGGTAACACTTGCTTTTCTTTTGTTTAAGATTAAATACTATTTTGTTTGGTTTGGTGGGGTTTAATTTTTTTTATTTATTTTTATTTTTTTGCAGGAGCAAGGGATAGTGACAGCAGAAGAATGGGATACCTTTGTCGAAGTTCTTAGAACACCCTTGCCTGCTGCTTTTAGAATCAATTCAAGGTAAAGTTTTTGGTTTCGTTTGCTATTTAAATTGTCGGGTATTCTTTGTTTGGTTTTTTGGGTGTGCTCGTAATTGTTATTCCTGCATGCTGTAGCAGTAAAAAGATATAACGTTAATTATTTTTTCAAGCTGATGAGGCAAACTTTGAAGTTAAGAGTTGGGACACGAAAAGGTTGGGTTTTTGTAGCTCTCAATGTTGTCTACAAGCAACAGACTAGCCAAGATAGGTAAGAATGATAAAATCACATAAGATGAATATCCTAATAAGGTTGCTATCCAGTTCTCTTTGATATGAATTGGATATGATTAGGTGAATGAAGAATGAAAATGGTGATTTTGGCAGCATATGTCAATCTAGTGATCTTTTTCAAAGGGAGGTTGCTTTAGGGATTGCAGGAAGATCAAAAGGGAAGTGGGATTTTTGAAATATGGTCGACTGTGATTGGACAAAAAATATGGTCGTATGGAGTATGAAATGATGGGAAATTATATTTGTGGTAATAAGGTCCTTTATCCCCCCGAGTCTTGGATTGAATTCAGATGCTGCAAGTTGTATATGGGCAATTAACGAGCATAAGAACTGCATTTTGAGGGTTTATATATAAGGTCCCCTGTGTTCTTCACACCCTCCTTGACTTTGAACATTGAAACTGCATGTTACAGTATGGGGAAAAGTTACTAACCTTGTGATTTTTATTTTTTTCAATTTTGCAGTAGCCAATTTTGTGAAGATATCAAATCACAGCTTGAGAATGACTTTATGAATTCTCTTAAAGCAGAGGTAAGTTACATTTATTTATTTTGAGACTATAACACCTTTGTTAATTATGTTGCCAAATGCTGGTTGTTACAGATGATAGCTTACTGTTTTTTCCCTTCATTTTTGTCATTTTTGACAGACCACTGATGGTGGTGAAGTGGAGGCTATTAGACCATTGCCTTGGTACCCTGATAATCTTGCCTGGCATTCAAATTTTTCCCGGATGCAGCTAAGGAAGAACCAAACCCTTGAGAGGTAAATCGTGCAATTTCTGTTTGTTTGGGTAGTGTTGTGAGCGTGTTGTCATATTTTCTGAACAGATACGTGTACCTGATAATACTGACATTGCTTAATTATGTTCTTCCCTTTCTTGTTCCAAAGATCTGTTTTACACAGAAGGTTTTCTATTCTGCAATTTTCAGTCATTCAGAATTGACCTGTGCAATGCATTTATTTTACATATTATCATTGATGTAGACTGTGCCATAAATGACTTCCTACCACCAGGGGTACATATACTATGCTTAGTTAACTTAATGTTTTTCCTTCAGAGAAGTGGAGTTATTGCTATATAATTTCTCAAGTTTATGGTCTTGGAAAACACTTCAAACTTCTCTTAAAGTCTTTCTGAAAATCAGTCTAGTTGTCATGATGATCCAACCAATTTCAATTTATACAATTTTCAATGGAAAAAATGCTTTCTATTCTTTAAAAATTCATGCATTATTTTATAGGGTAACTGTTTGGAGAAACAGCTCTCCCATTTTTAACAAATGATTTTTTTTTGTTTTTAGTTTTTCATGGAAAAGAAAAATTAGAAAGGGAGATTGAAAATGGAAAAAAGTTTTCTGCAACCAATTCGACCCATTGTTCTCCTACTTGTATATGATTTGTTGGTTTTCATAATTGGTGCTTACATTATATGTAAAATATGTGCAAGCTGCGCGCAATTAATGCACTTGTTTTTGATTGCTTTCCTTTTATCTACCAAATGTTGTTTTGGATAAAATTATTTCAGGTTCCATGAGTTCTTAAAGCTAGAAAATGAAATTGGAAACATTACCAGACAGGAGGCTGTCAGCATGGTGAGCAAGTCTGATTTTGGGTTTATTCAATGATTTTTGGTTGTTTTGTCCTTTAAGAATGAACATCTCGACTCTCATCCCTGTGTCATTTTGCTAACTGATTGTTAATCCTACAACTAAATTTTTGGTTTGTGATAAAGGTACCTCCACTCTTCCTTGATGTACGTCCGGATCATTTTGTATTTGATAGTAAGTTACCTATAGTGCATTCTAATTCTTTTCTTTATTTTATTCCTTTGGCAATACAAGTGACTCATCATCTCTTTATCTAAATTAGCTTGATGTATTTATAACAGCAGCTTTCTTACCAAAAAACATTGATATCCTAATGGTTTACTTTCTAAAGTTTCTAGTAGCAGACATATGTATCTCCCCTTCACCCCTTAGTTTTCTTATAAAGTTGAAATGGGTTGCATGTCATGGAAAATATCCAATACCCTGTAGTATTTCCTCACTGCTCTCTTTCCTTGTATGCAGTGTGTGCTGCACCAGGTTCAAAAACATTTCAGTTGCTGGAGATTATATACCAATCAACAAAGTCAGGATCACTTCCTGATGGAATGGTTTGTTACTTTTTCTTGTTTCACACTCTGCTCTATTCTAGTATTGTCTTCATCTATTTGTTTTATTTTGCTTAATCATCTCTTTACCTTGAATTGTATCAGTACTTGGAACCTCCTAGTTGATTTGTTTCATTTACTTCATTGTAATGTTAGAATATGAAATTGATTCACCATTACCAATATTAATTTACTTGTCTAGGTTATGGCAAATGATCTGGATGTCCAGAGATGTAATCTTCTCATCCATCAAACAAAAAGAATGTGCACTGCCAACTTGATAGTCACAAATAATGAAGCCCAACACTTCCCTGGGTGCCGTGCAGACAAAAATGGCTCTAAAGCTTCTGAAATGGAAATCGAGCCACAGATTAGTCAGCTTCTCTTTGATCGAGTGTTATGTGATGTTCCCTGTAGTGGAGATGGTACCCTCCGCAAGGCTCCAGATATGTGGAGGAAATGGTTGGAAGTCTTGTGTACTTTCTCATTTTTATGTTTTTCGAGCATTCAGAGTGGATTATATTTGTTTTCCCCTCTAATACAGGAATCCAGGGATGGGCAATGGGCTCCATAGTCTACAAATTCAGATAGCGATGCGAGGTATCTTAATGAAAAACCTTGAATTGACATTTCTTTACGAATTGAAAACCTTAGCTTTTAGGCCCTTTTTGGCTGATATTATGTTGCTCATAAATAGCATGTCATTTCAAATTTTCTGCTCTAAGATTAATAATCATCAGTGTATTCCCAAAGGAAGCACTAGTCTTCCATATGATTATGTCCTGACAGGTTATTGGTTGATAGTTGTCAATTTCTAATCCCAAAGGCTTCTCTTGATGTCGGACAGGGTTGTCTAGTCTGCCCACTTTTGTTATTTTTTCGTGCTATAGCTAGACAATCTGTGATTTCAAGGCTTTGACTTTCAGAAGAGCTGATAAAGGGCTTGTGATTTAAATAGCATCTAGATTGAGTGAGATTTAAGGGCAACAGGAAGCTTAGATTTGAAGACTTTGGTTTCTTGAAGTTTATGGTAGCTGCAGAATTAGGTTCCTAGCAAGTATTTGCTTAGTGAATTGAAGAGAAAAAGGAAAGGGAATGATGCTGGTGTCTAGTACAGTAATGTGGTAAAACTTGGGATTGATGAAAATGAGAAATCACAATTTGTTGGCTTTTACGACTGTGGATTGGGTGCTGTGGTTTCTATACTCAGAGATAGATGGAAGAATAGGTGTGAAAATATAGGGCAGCATGCCCTGCTGTTGCCAAAATACACAATTCTATTTCCCAAAGTTTAACAATATGCTAATAGAAAGTCTTGGAACTCTCTGTTGCCATTAAAGGACTGCTACAAACTAATTTGAACTTTAGAAAAATAAAAATAAGGCTCTTAAAGTTTGTTATTGTCTAGAAAATTTACCTAAACACACTTTTTTTAGGAAATTGCAGAAATTGTGATGCTCTCCTGCTCAAGAGTCTGTTCATAACTCTAGACATAAACTCTCAAACGAAGTATTTTAGCCTCCACCTTAAGGTTGATGCAATGTAGCAAATCATCTCTATTTCATGTTGCAATGTTCTCACATAAGAACAACAGAAATTTACCTACATACTACAGCAAGTAATTCTTTTATACCGTGGTTGCTTGTTCCTTGACCTGGAACAATTCGTTTCTGGCCCAGAAAGCATATGGGCAACCCTTATTGGCAATGGCCCTCCAAAAATCACCAACTAACATTTAGCTGGCTCACATTATAGTATGCATCGATGTGGACAACGAAATCCATGATGGGTCTTTCTTGATGCCTTGAACTTCATGTAGTAGCTGCAGTTCAACATGGGATAATAAGGGATCGTTCAATTTCATTCCTTGCATGTTTTCTGCTGGATCCATAATTTCAGCATTTTGCTGATAAAGACAGGCATATTGTCAAGCTTCTAATCTACTTATTTTTTTCTCGTTTGAATGAAATATGATCCATCTTGTATTAAGCATGGTACATTAGAAAGTGTAAGTATACTGGATTGTGGTTTTGGCTTCACTCCAAATGTTTATGATGATTAAATGTGGATTTGAGGAGCTGAAAGAATTCTGCTCCCCCCTATTTCTGCATTAGTGGAGTCAGTCATTCACTCTTGGATTTTGCCCAGATTTGTTTCAGTAGAGGTGCAAACTAGCTAGATTTAATATACATTATATTGTGATGCACAGGCCTATCATTGCTCAAAGTTGGTGGAAGAATGGTGTACTCAACTTGCTCAATGAATCCAGTTGAGGATGAGGCTGTTGTTGCTGAGGTAATCTAATACCCATTCACAAGTATATCACCATTAGACATCTTTGACTTTTCAAAAAAAAAAACAATAATTCTAAATCTTGCTTAATTTTGGTGCCTATGTCTGTTTTTCCTAAGATTCTACGGAAATGTGGAGGGTCTGTTGAACTTGTTGACGTCTCCAGTGAACTTCCTCAACTTGTTCGTCGGCCTGGTGTCAGAAAATGGAAGGTATGTTATTTCTGCCAAGTCCATTTTCTATTGAAGCCTTAACAGGCTAGTAACACGGATGTTGAAAAGATTTTTGCATAGTTCCTCTGGCAATGCTGCCTTTTTTTTTTATTTAATCTTTCTGGCAATGCTACTTCATTTCCACAATATGATGACCCCCCCAAAAAAAAAAAAAAATTTCTCAGACATTCTGATGTTTAGCATGTTCAACTCGCTTTGGATGTTGTCAATAGAATGATTGGTCTCCTTTAGAGAATAGTTGAACCAAATGAACATTTAAATTGAGTTGTTTTGACAGGAAGTTTAGAGGAGTTTCTGATATTTCCTTTGTTTTTTTATGTTGGATTAAGATTTTATATTTTAATGCTATCAAAAACTGTCACCATCCCAGAAAGATATCCATCTTTTGGTTTGTGTTTTGTCTGATGTTCACTCTACCAAAGGCATAGTTGTGTTTGGTTGAATATCAGTTTGGCTGGCTTTTGCCCTGCTAGGAAAAAATTCTGTATGGTGTTATGAAATGGGATCTGCTTTCAATTTCTTAATTTTATAAGACATAATTTATGTTTATTGGTTCTGCAGGTACGTGACAAAGATCTCTGGTTAGCTTCCCACAAAGACGTCTCCAAATTCCAGAGATACCATATACTTCCCAGCATGTTTCCTTCAGGCAAAAGCTATGTTGCCCCGGCCAACAAGGATCTTGAGCACGAGAATGGTGAAAATGCAATTTCTGAAGATGGGATTCAGCCAACAGAAGATGCTTCTACCGAAGATTTGATTGAGGAAGTTTCTGATCTCCCCCTGGAACGTTGTATGAGGATAGTGCCTCATGATCAGAACAGTGGGGCCTTTTTCATTGCTGTCCTCCAGAAACTCTCTCCTTTACCAGGTGAATTTAAGCATTATTGATGCATCATACTATTATGAAGAATCTAAGCAGTTGAACCTTGTAACCAGTATTCATTGGTTACTGCTTATAACCACCCCCCCCCTTTTTTTTTTCGTGTTCTAGAGATGTTGCCCCGTTGCTCATTACCACTTTCATTTCATCTCCCACTTACAAAATGCTGAATTAGTACTTGAAATAAATGTTGATTCAGATCTATTTTTGAGGATGTCTCTGTCACTTCATTCTTATGTTTTGCATGTTAGGCGTTTATAATGTTATATCTACTTCATGATTTCCCTGCAGCCATTCAGGAGAAACCCTGTAAGAAAAGGAATTTGTTCAAAAAGAATCCTGAACTGCAAGGAAAATTATTGGATCAGGTTACTGAAGATAATAGTGGGCTGGAGCCAGACTCCAGAGATGTCGCAGTAGAAAACATTTCTGAAGCAGCCACAGAGGCAGATTTAATTGTTGATGAGCCAGATGAAGCTGATATGGAACCTGATCCTTCTAATATATCTAACCAAGATTCAGAGGAAACCAAAGCACTGGTTAATGGGGAAACTGATTCTGGGAAGGCTGTGGGGAAGAGAAAGTTGCAACTTCAAGGCAAATGGAAAGGGGTTGACCCTGTTCTTTTCTTTAAAGATGAATCTATTATCAATAGCATAAAAATGTTCTATGGGATTGATGAGTCATTTCCTTTTGATGGCCACTTAATCTCAAGAAATAGTGATAAGAACCATGTGAAGAGAATTTACTATGTCTCAAAGTCAGTTAAGGATGTTCTTGGGTTGAATTTCCGTGTTGGTCAGCAACTTAAGATTGCTTCTATCGGCCTGAAGATGTTTGTAAGTAATCTACATGCTATTTAGACATTATTTTTTTGTTATATTTTTTTTTTCAAAAGCCGCAATCATAGCTTTTTCCCCATTCCCTCCCATCCTTTGGCCTGTGAGTGCTCTTTCCATATTGGTTGACATACTCCAAAGTTTCTTAGCTACCAGGCTACAACCCTATGCCATGAGCTACGTTGCTAGAAAACAGTAGATGCATCAATTGCCAAAACTTGTGCTAATAGATCAAGTCAGTCAAAAATAACTACCACCACCAGTTCTACTATATGTTTCTTTTTACCCAAAAAAGGTGGTTGCCTAGGCTTTATTTAACAAAGAATTGTTCATTTCTTGATTTGATTCTGCCCTCTTTTTTTAAAGGAGCGACAAACTTCAAGAGAAGGTACCTCTACCCCCTGTTCATTCAGGATATCATCAGAAGGATTGCCGGTGATTCTTCCACACATCACTAATCAGATCCTATATGCATCCTCGGTAGATTTCAAGCATCTTTTGCAGTATAAAGCAATAAAGTTTGCTGACTTTGTTGATGCTGAGTTTGGCGAGAAGGCATCAAAGCTAATGATGGGTTGTTGTGTAATAGTCATGCGAGGTATGTAGCAGTTCCTACCATGTTCGTGTTATCAGTGTATGAATGTGTATTTACCCCATCGTCTTTGTTTGCAGACAGCAAAACCATGTCGGATCCTACCAAGGTGGATGCGTCAACAATAGCCATTGGCTGCTGGAAGGGTAGATCCAATTTGAATGTGATGGTCACAGCAATTGACTGCCAAGAATTGCTAGAAAGGCTTTCGGTTCGCATGGAAGCCGAAAAAGGCTCTTCAGTGCAAGAAAACAAGATCAATGTTGATGACCTGCAGCTTAATGGAGCTAGCAAGGTTGAGGAATCTGAAACTACTCAGCTGGTTGCAGATGCTTGAATTTACAGCAACTTTTGAGTTTGTCTCTAATCTATTTGTACCAGTTCTGGATTTATTTATTTTTAATAGATACAACATATCATTTATTTTTAGCCTCTTCTGGGTACCAATTTTATAATGTTCCAGGTTTTGTATTTTATCAGAATGACTAAACCTTTTTTTGCTGTATTAAAGCTAATGCAATTTTGACGAGCTACATGATTTTCGCAGCAAATATTTGTTTGCTGGAGTTCCATGAAAAACAAAGACTCTTGTTCTAAAAGGGGTAAGAAAGCCGTGCAAGTAAATGACTGATGAAGCAAGGCAACGGTAGATGTGGTGGCAGTTTTGGGCATTGTACTGTAATAAAATGCAAGGAGAGGAAGAAGCTAAATAGGAAAATGAAGGGCTTTTTGGTAAAATAACATACTTTAATTTTATCGTCCTTGAGACTTTAGAGTGTGGCAAGGTAGTTGTCTAAGCTTTGTCCCAAATCAAATCCTTTTACTCTAAAAATTGAACAGCGCCCTCACAATCTCTCCAAGAATCTCACCAAATACTTTTATTTTGCCTTTAAAAGAACCAAAAATCAAATTTATTCTAATCTCTAAGTATTATTGGACCAAATATTTTTATTTTGCCTTTAAAACAATCAAAAATCAAATTTATCTTAATCTTATCATAACTCTATTTCTGTTAATATTTTATTTCTGTTTTATTTTGATGAAAAATTCCTTCTTTTTTTTTTTATCATAAGCATAGTTTCTCATATAAAAACTTATCATGCAAGCAATTTTAAACCAAGAAACAAAAAATAATATCTTGATTATTTTCTTGCGACTACATGAAAAAATTGAAGAATAATTAATTCAAGGAAATGATATAAAAATTAACAATTAAAAATAATAAAATATATATTTTCACATCATTGAATATTCATGTGAATTTTTTAAAAAATATTTTGCATATAAGTTTCATATTATAATTGTTAAAAAATTAAAAATACAATCATAAAAAGCTTTAATCTTATTTAAAAAGCATGCCATGATTGATTGCTTTTTGAAACATTTTATTATAACAAACATGATTTTATTTTTAAGATATAAGAAAATTAAAAACAAAAAACAAGATAATGGCTAAGAGCGGCGTCTAGACCGCAAGGCTCGTGCGTTTGACACATAAAAAAGCTTAGATGTTACTAAATTGTTTGAGAGTGTGGTTGCAGTTGCTTTTCTAGTATTTTTCATTCAGAAATGTATCAAAATAATATTTTTTTATTTTTTAAAAATCATTTTTGATATTAGTGCATCAAAATGATCTAAAAACACCACAAAAATATTAATTTGAAGTAAAGAAAAAAATAAAAAAAAATTAATTTTTTCAAAAAAACTTTTAAAACACAAAAATAAACTATAGTATATTTTAAAAAAAAAAAACTCAAGCAAACATCCCCACTTGAGTTTTACTATTAAATGGATAA
>Ga0307517_10015061_pt1 | contig 10305 bp, 9 predicted proteins | sample 23_EM_MG_FD_194515 | JGI IMG/M metagenome (GOLD analysis project Ga0307517, IMG submission 194515) | Populus trichocarpa ectomycorrhiza microbial communities from riparian zone in the Pacific Northwest, United States - 23_EM | ecosystem: Host-associated > Plants > Roots > Unclassified | place...
ATTAATTCAGGAAAATTTTAGAAATTAACTCAATCAAAGTGCTTACTTGATTTTTCTAGATCTAGAAATATAATCCTTGTATTTAATTATATTCTAGTCCTTAATTTCTAAAATATATTTTAATCAAGTCATACTTAATTAAATCATTCTAGTTTAATTTCTGACTAATTGTTCTTAATGTGTGTGACCCATTATGTTCATAATATACTGACCCAAATATAAATTATAATTCTAATTAAATAGAATTAAATAAATTAAACAATTTAATTTATTACCAATTCAACAATTGATTAATTTATATTTAAAGACTAGGTTCATCGTTTAGCAACATGTCATGATCTGATTTGACATTAAAGTATGGAGTATGTCTGTCATGTTAAATCATATTTGTTCTTTACATAATAATCATTGATTGTTTAAATAAGATTTGAAACTCTTTTAAAAAATCTCATTACACCTTGATCAAAGATTTCTCAGTGAATACTATTTGAGAACATATGAAATATTTTTTTAATTCACCTAAGGTGATGAATCCTCTCTTGATCATCCAAGTACCTATATATAATTTATGTTATACACAATGTATATCCCTTCGTTATCTTGATTAAGATAACATGTAACAAGATAAAAATGTAACATTCTCTATATATGATAATTTAGTGATCTAAAGTCTATGAATCATTTACACAACCGTCATGTGAGCCTTTTCATAGAAATAAGTGATCTCTCTATATAGAATTCTCATGTGAGTCAGTTCAGTATGCATGCTTTATGACAAACACCTATATATACTAGTTTTTTGAAATAGTTGGATATATTGATATATCAATTCCTGAAAATCAATATGTCATGGATTCGTTCTCCATGATGGATGGAGTTAGATGAACGAAATCATCTTTTTATTTTATTTTTTACAATAAAGTTTTATTTTCATATATCATATATGATGATCAAGTTAATGAGTTAATAAAAAAGATTATTTTAAATTCAAGCTGGAATAATAATGTGTAAAATGTACTTATTATTTATAATTAGACTAAATCTTTAAAAATATATAAAATAAAAATTTAAAATATTCATAAAAAATTTATAATTCATGACCAGTGATTGGATTTTATATTAACATTATAATCCAATGTTTCATAATCTTTTTTGAGATTTTATCTTATGTTTTATTTTTTATTTTTTAGTATTACTTGCCTAGAACCACATATTAACATTTTCTCTTATGTTCATCCATTCACATCACCCTTTGGGCATCTTCTCCTTGAAATATTGAGAGGAATGCACTTATGAGAAATCAAATTAAATTTGTTCTTTCTTTCTTTTTCATTTTTCTTAAGAACAAGGAAAAACAACAACATTAAGCGATACAAAAAAATACAAGAAGAAGAACGACCTGTCGGGGAAGAAAAAGAAATTACCCATGGAGAAAACGACAAGTCGTAAGGAAATTAGACTGTCGCCATTGCAACCAAAACAAAAGAGAAAACACAAAAATCTAACATTAACAAAAACCTAGGAGACGAACTTCACTGAACAATGATGTTCAAAACCCACAATTCTCTTATTACATTAAAAACCTTATTACAATCAAAATCCCAGCTTGAACCTCAAAGCAACAAACTTTACGATTTTTTCCAAAGTCGGTCCATTGTAAAAGTTAGGCTTAAATGGGTGAAAAACCGATCTTTAGACAATATAATTGATACAGAAACTGATCTTAAAGCAGCTTGTCTTTTAAAAGATGCAATCAAAAGGTCTCCTACTGGATTTCTCACTGCAAAGTCTGTCTCTGAGTGGCAAAAACTTCTTGGCCTTACTGTCCCTGTTTTACGTTTCATGCGCAGGTATTTTGAAGTGTTTATGCGGTTTTTCTTATTACCCTTAAGTGATTTTGCCTTGTTTTATTGAATGTAGGGTTGTAGAAATGAATGTGTTAGATGAAAGTTTGAATCTTTTCTTCAGTTTTTAGGTGCCCATTTTGTGATTTTCCCATATATCATGATAACTTGGTTGTGTGGTTGTTTTGCGATGAGATTTCGAGAGCGGCGATTTTTAGAGGATTTTGTGCTTTATGAATTGATGTGGAAATTGGAGTTTTGTAGTTTACTAATTCTATGTATTCTCTTTGGTTCTAAATTGTAGTTGATAGATTCTGTCCTAAAATTCTAAGAAAGCAACTCTTGAGTAAAATCAGTTTTCTTTCATGGATTTAGGTATACCTTCACCTCGTATGCAATTAATGACTTATTTGAATGATATTATTGGTGGGATTTATTGATGGTTAAAGGAATGATATTTTCTGACTACTTAATCCGTTTATGTGTAGGTACCCAACTCTTTTTAATGAGTTTCCACATGCTCAATACACAAATTTGCCTTGTTTTCGGTTAACAGACACTGCGCTCTTGCTAGATTCACAAGAACAAACTATCCATCAAACTTATGAGAGTGATACAGTGGAAAGACTTTGTAGAGTGCTTATGATGATGAAGAGTCAGACAGTGCCCCTTCAATCACTACACCCCTTGAAATGGGATCTGGGTTTGCCTGTTAACTTCGAGAAAGTACTGATACCTAAGTATCCTGACCATTTTCAATTTGCTAAGGCACCAAATGGGACTAGGAGTTTGCGGCTTGTGCAATGGCATGAAGAATTTGCAGTTTCGGCATTGCAGAGGAGCAATGAGACTGGTGAAAAGGGTAAGGAGTATCGGCAGTTTAAGAGTGGGTACACAGCTTTGACTTTCCCAATGAGTTTTCCAAAGGGCTATGGAGGGCAGAAGAAAGTGAGAGCATGGATGGATGAGTTTCACAAATTACCTTATATTTCACCTTATGATGATTCAAAAAGGATTGACCCGGATAGTGAACTCATGGAGAAACGGGTTGTTGGAGTTCTGCATGAGCTTTTGAGCCTCACAATTCATAAGAAGACTAAGAGAAACTACGTGAGGAGCCTGAGAGAGGAATTAATTCTTCCTCATAAGTTTACTCGACTCTTTACAAGGTATCCAGGGATTTTCTACCTCTCGTTGAAGTGTAAGACAACAACTGTTGCTCTAAGAGAAGGTTACAGGCGTGGAAAATTAGCAAATCCACATCCTCTTGCTCGTCTAAGAGAAAAGTTTTATCATGTGATGAGGACAGGGCTTCTTTATCGCGATAGAGGTGTCAAGATGATTCCTCAGGAAATTTTGCTAAAGGACGTGGACGATGAAACTGGACAAGAAGAATCTGAGGAGGAAGAGGTTGAAATAGGTGATGACTGCTACGAGGAAACCTCTGAGATGGGAGAGGATTCTGATGAAGATTAGTCTTTTATCGGAATAAATTCGCTAATTGCCACATTTTAGAAGTGAGAGAGATTGTCCGCGGGACCTTCAGATATTGAGTTAATGAACTCCGAACAGAAGTATTGAATTTGGATGATTATCTTGCCAGTTGCAAAGGTTGCTCTTGACTGTTTATGTTATTAGGGGATTGTGTTTATGCACATCAGCATGCATGCGTTTTGTCTTCAAGTTGACCAGGTGGATAAAGCTCTTGATGCGGTGTGAGCCAATTCGATGATCATACACTAATGTGTTACCAACATGTAGTCCTTCAAGTCGTGTTCTTCTACTTTAAGCATCTTTCAGGCAGACAAAGGGTCTACAGTAGTTTAACATCGTGGAGTCATTTGAGCTTGTTTTTCATCAAATTATTCTGAGGTTACAAACTCTTTCAAGAGTTCAAATCCATGCCGACTGTATTTCTTTGGTTAATAATGATATGACTTCGAAGTTCGAACATGACTTGCTTTTCGGGTTTTTTTTTTCTTTTTAAAATGATTTTTTTGGGGTATTTTTGAAGTAAAAAATAACCGCATTTAAAATTGTAATTCAATTTTTAACATTAAAAAATCTAATGTATCACCTACCTGGCGCAAATTGATTGTTTCACCTCCCATGACAGCTGATGCATAAAACACAAATACAAAGACTAATCTATGACTACTGGAGGATAAAAAAATTAATTTAATCCTTTGAATTGTGAAGAAAAGAAATTTATATACGCATACGAAAACAAGAGATCGGATTCCGGGATTTAGTACGATACTAATCCCAAGCACTGGCTACAGCTGGATTGTAACCCCCACCATAACCAGCAGAAACCCCATATCCACCGCTACTACTGTTTCCTCCATAATAATCTACACCCCTGTTAAAAGAGCCATCCCTTCTCATATCACGGCCACCAAAACGGGCTCCCCCAGAGCGCCGATTCTTGCCACCACTAAATGAAACCCGTGAAGCATAACGGGTGAGCCAGGCAGGCACTTCTTGATTTGCTTCTTGCATAAGATCAGCTAGAGGTCTTGCTAATGACAAATTATTCTCATTAAAAAATGCTGTAGCCAGACCTGTTTTTCCAGCTCGCCCTGTTCGCCCTATCCGGTGAACATAATCGTCAATGTCATTTGGAAGATCAAAATTCACCACATGAGCCACATGGGGTATATCAAGACCCCTTGCTGCCACATCTGTCGCAACTAGAATTGGCGTCTTCCCACTCTTGAATGATCTAAGTGCCATTTCTCTTTCCTGCATGCCAACATAGAGATGATCATTTTGAAGAATATAGCTAGTAATTGCATGGTGCAAGAAAACAACAGACAACAGAAGAACAGGCAACTAAACAAGTTGGAGCGATTCTCTACTCTCTACAGATTTTTTGTGTGTCAAGAGTGAAGAAGGCCATCTGTTCCTTTTCCTAAATTGTAGTGTTACTTTCTCACATTTTACCAAATAAAGGAGTCTAAATTACCATATGCCCCAGAATAATCTTTATAAAAACACTAACCTCAAGACTGCTTAAGCTCATCAATGTTGTAGGGTATTGCATAAATAAAAATGCTGAAGAAACAAAGTAAAAGATACATGCCACATTCATGTACTCAGTACTCAATACTAAACCCAAATCCGACAACTTACCTGTTGTGATCTATCTCCATGAATTGATGTAGCAGGAAATTTATTGACATACAACCAATGTTCCAATGAGTCGGCTCCCTTCTTTGTCTCCACAAAAACTAATGTCAGAGAATGCTGCAATTTAACAAAAATCCATGGTCACTATTGTACACTTTTGAAGTCTTTTGTATGGTGGCTGTTTGCATCCTTTTATTCCTCTCTTCTCTCATTCAGGCTTTTTTCTCTCTTGATAAGACATGTCTCACCTTTTTCCTCAATTTTATCCGTTTTATAATATGAGTTAAAACCTTGTACTCACCTACCTGTCACTAGATAAATCAAATTCAAGGGGCCAAGTTTGAAATTTTAACGAGGCTGGAAGAGACTTTTTTCCTTAATTGATATGAATAAATCAAATCACCAGTAATTTTGCTAGAGAAAAGATTAGATCATATAAAATTGTCATGGTCAGCAAGTTGTTTCATCGTACCTTGCCATTAACTTCAGTTTCTCTCTGAGCATGAAGAAGGTCCATGAGATGACTTCTCTTGTCAGTCTCATGAACATATTCAACTCTTTGAACAATTAAATCAGTACTCGAACCGACCCTTCCGACAGCCAAAAATATGTAATTTGAAAGAAAATCAGATGCAAGTCTCTGCATGTCAGCCAAATTGCAAAAAAACAGTCAGATGCAACTGAAATGGCAGTCTTCAATGGATATCAACAAGCAACCTTCACATGTGAATGGTTAGCACCTAAAAGAGTGCGCAGCAACTACAAGATAGCAATGGTACTTGCTTATCTAAGTAGGCAATTGTCCAAACAGAACCAAAGGTACATCCTCACTAGAACGATAAACTTTAGCAGTCAAGCTACTTCATACCATAATTTAGCAACAAGTATTATTATATTTACACTCACTGAAAAAATAACATCCAACATTTTCATAACCAAGATAAAATACTCATATCACTATATTAATAAATGAGCTTCACAAGAAAAAGAGTGGAAACTAACTCAACCAGCACCAGCAACTAAAACAAACCTGTATTTCTTTAGGAAAGGTGGCACTGAACAGCATTGTCTGTCTCCTGCCACATGGGGGCATGTCCATTTGTTCCACTATCTTTCTAATCTGAGGTTCAAATCCCATATCCAGCATCCTGTCTGCCTCATCAAGTGCTAAATATCTGATCATCTGCAATGACACTCTAGCCCTCTCAACCAAATCCACTAACCGTCCAGGAGTTGCCACTAGAACATCAACCCCTCTCTCAAGTTCTCGCAACTGACCAAGCAATAAAGAGCTAATGAATAATTAAACTAGATGACAGGCACTCCTTTGAGACAACATAAAGGCAAAATAAAGCTGAAAGGTCACAAAAGGCATAACGTTATGAAGAAAAACATATATATGTGTATCCAGCAATGCAATTGACTTTGATGGTGTAAAAGCAAGTATAACCATTGCTATTGCAACTCCCCAAGTGAAGTAAGTCGCTTCATAGTAACATTTTAAAAACATTTTATGATGGTCCCTTAAATATCACCCTCCCTGCCAATCAGCTCCCTTGCACCACAACATTCATGCCAAGGTTGCATTTGGTATGGAGATAAAAAGCTACAAGTATAAATGTTAAGAGTAGTTGGCTGTGTTATTGGCAAGATAGAGGTATGGTGGTATTACTGGTGGCAGCTACAGCAGTTAAGGCATTGTAGGTGGTGGGAGCATGACAATAGCAGTTCAAATCCCCTTTAACCCAGACCCCTTTAATGTATCATCCATTTTAACAACCCTCGGACAATCACTACCACTTAGGCACTAGCAAAACACAGTGGCCCCACAAAGATTAAAATCATCCAGGAGCTGAATGAGCATATTGGACAACTATGTAATAACTCCCTCACATCAAGCAATCTACAGAGTGACATCTAGTTCTAGTCCAAGTACAAGTCAATAAATGACTATCTGCAATTCAACAGCAAAATGGAGCATGCAGAATACTGAACTAATCAAGACATGGAACAAGCATTTTTGAAACAAGTGAGATAAGAGTAAAATTCATTGAGATGCATCCCCAGTAAGGTAGCTTGCTAGTAACAAACCTGTAAGCGAGCTTAGAAATATGAGGCAAATGTGCTCATAAAGACATGGCTAATGGTAAAGTCCAAGTACAGTGTGGCGAAAATATACAAGGAGCAATGGTAATCTCCTCACAACCATCATGGCACAGGCATGAAGGCATGCTCTAGTGGGTATAGGGGTTAACACAGGTATGAAGGCATGCCGTAGTGGGTAAAGGGGAAAAGAAAGAACCTGGAGCGTGGTGGAAGAGCACCTGCAGCCCATAATATTTCAGGTGTATGAAAAAATTATTATCACCCGTAAAATTTGGAACAAAACAGCGAAGCACATAATGGCTGACATATTCGAAGGTTCCAAACATTAGTGCAAGGCCGCACGCATATTCACATTTCCAGAATAAATCATTTAACACATTGATAGGAAATTGCCAACTCAATGCAAGTCATGTGAGCATCATTAGAAGAATGGACAATTGATCTAATCATTTTGAACATGGTTCAGGCTAGAAATTTGGGTGATGTGTCAGTTGAAGTACATCCAGAAATGAATCCATGTAATTGGTCTGAAAAAGAAGGGTGCTGCTAAGGAGGACTTTGCTACTATTAGTGCCACTGTATTTCCCATGGTTTACCAGACATCTGAGCAGTTTCCAATGAAGGAGATATCATTCAAAATAACAAACCAGAAACGAGCTATTGTTATCATTTTAAAGTTGGTTAGGAAACCCAATCCGAAACGCCCCCATGTTGTCACATAGGAGGTACAGTGGGCACAAGTGGACTCTGGTCTTATCTATTTCCCTCTATCATATAATAGAGGGTATGAATGAAATAAGAAAAAAGCACCAATGATAGAATAATTTCCAATGAGCAATTACTTTTTTAAGGATAATGGATTCAAGAAGAAGAGAACCATACAAAAGATATCCAGCACTAATAGAAAAAAAGAAAAGAAAAGAAATGAAGAGAGAGAGAGCTATTGCCATATGATTTAAACCTGTTGGTTGACAGGAGCACCTCCATAAACTACCACCACCTTGACACCAGTTTGATAGGCGAATTTTTTGGCTTCATCGTGTATCTGCAGTCAGATTGCAAATAAAGAAAAATAAGAAAAACAAGTCGTATAAAGCCATTACATGATCCAGAATGCACATGACTAGCCTGAAACTAAATAACACCTGACACGAAAGCTCCCTTGTAGGAGAAAGAATGAGAGCCAGTGGGTACACTGTCCTCCCTCCATGTGGTCTCTGCACATACTGCTCCCGCATAATTCCAGCAATTATTGGAAAGCAAAAGGCAGCTGTCTTCCCTGACCCTGTCTGAGCACAAGCCATCAGGTCCCTCCCAGCAAGCAATATTGGGATTGCATTGCGCTGCACTGGAGTTGGCTTCACATACTTGCATCTCCGAATATTCTGATTCACTGCCTCACCCAGGTCTATCTCTGCAAAGGTATTCACAGGTGGTGGCACATTTTGCCCACTCGTCTCCACAGGAATATCCTCATACGCATCAAAGTTAATTCCTGTATTCTCTTGCACGCCAAAAGCCGGCTCTGCATCACCATCATCATCAAATGGATTCACCTCACGCTCCCTCCCACGTTCCATTCTATTATTCCAACCACCACCACCACCACCACCTCCTCTACCACCAGAACCATAACCTAAGCGCCCAGAATCCGGTTTCGAAGCACTGCCGCCACCGCCACCCCATCGAGAACCACCCGCTGGCCCACCATAACCTACACGATCATTCCCTAATGACGGAGCAGCAGGTGGTGGCGCCAGGAAATCAGAAGATGGTGGCCGGTTACGAAGGTGTGGCGGAATGTAAGTGGCACGAGTAGGACGCGGACCAGATGCTGCATTCTCAGATGCAGAGTTAGCCACAGAATCTGCCCATGAAGTTCTCATAATTGGTAGCAAATCACAACTGAAAAGAGAATCCAATACCACAGCGCCGAAATTCCCTGTAATTGAACATCAGAAACTCGATCAATCGCAATTGCAAGTAAAACTAAACCTCAAGTTAAATTAAATTAGATAAACAACAACAATTAAGCAAAATTGTAAAAAAGAAAAGGAAGAAGCACAAAATTCACTAACTATCATGAGATGGTGAGTTTGTTAAAAACGAAGCGAAATAATCGGAAAATGCAAAAAATAGAGTAACAAAATTGTAAAAACAAAACCTAAATTGAAGCCGAGAGAGAGGGAGAGAGGGGGAGAGAGGGGGAGAGACCCGAGTTGTTGCGTTAATTTGAGTTCTAAAATTCAAATGGAGAAACCCTAGTCTGCTCTTTCTTTTCTTTTTCTTCTTAAATGATTTATCGGGATCGGACACGAAGCGAAAATATCGTTACGGGTGTTGTCCTTTTCTATGCTTGGTTTATTAAGATTTATTTATTTGTTGTTGTTGTTGGTGGTGGAAAGACCCGAAAGATTTGATGAATTCACTATACCTCTAAACACAATGCACCGTAGAAAGTAATAGTATATTTACTGTATTGTCCTTGAAAATAAAAAAGGTTAAGCTGAGAGTAAAATTATCTTTATAATTAGATCATTTTTGCATTTTACAATTGATCATGTACAAAGTGGCATTTACTTTCTTTCTTGCACAACAAACTTATGTTGGTGCCCTTAAAAGAAATAAATTATTGGGTTGGCATTGAGGGCTTTCTTTGTTTTTTCATTTTAATAAGCATAGTATAAAAACTTAATTGTCCTTAGAGTTTATATTCTTAAGTTTAGGGTTAGTGAGTATTTAGGTCATTGAGCAGCTAGTTTTTTTTTTTGTTATTGTGTTGGGTCAATGTTTGTTTTGTCTTTTAATAAATGAAAAAAAATATTAAAAAATATATATTAGTTGATGCGTGAGCATCAGCCTTTTTGTTATATTTAGATGGCGCATGCGGCTAATATCAGTAGCCAAAACAGCAATTCTGAGGTCACTTTCGCTTCGTCTTGACGTCTCCTACATGAAAATATGGTACATGTAATGAGAAGAATTCCGGTTCGGCGCCGACAAACATTTTTTTCTTCTTTCTTTCCCCTCTTTTCCTCTCTATTTGCACCCTTCCCTTTAAACCTTCAAGTTAGCCCCTATACTTCCTTTTATTTTTTATTTAGTCCATGTTCTTTTGGTTATTATTTTTTTTAGTTGAAATAATTTATGAAATATGATTCTTAATTCGATTTCATCCGCATTTAATTTTTTTCTTTGTCAAATTTGATTTTTATTCTTTTAA
>Ga0307517_10015062_pt1 | contig 10305 bp, 8 predicted proteins | sample 23_EM_MG_FD_194515 | JGI IMG/M metagenome (GOLD analysis project Ga0307517, IMG submission 194515) | Populus trichocarpa ectomycorrhiza microbial communities from riparian zone in the Pacific Northwest, United States - 23_EM | ecosystem: Host-associated > Plants > Roots > Unclassified | place...
ATATTTATAATCATAGTGGATGGCTTAATTATGGCTGTAAATATTTAATTAAAGAGTAAATATTTACCTGGTTAAGTATTAAGTGCGTTGCTCATACAACCTAACGATGAATCTATAAGATAATAAATATCATATAAAAAGAAATTAATAATTTTTAAAAAGGAATTTCTTGCAATTATATAATATCATAGTGGATGGCTTAATTATGGCTGTGATCGCTTCCAAAAAATAAATATAAATGTAAGACTTATTACATAGAAGCTCAAAGTTCATAATAGCGACAGGTCATCACATGAACCCATTCCTGTCCATGGAACAGTCCTCTAGAAAAAAAGACAGAAAAAATAAATAAAAAATGGATCACGATGTGGGATCATTAAATCTTTTATTCTGGTGTTAAAGATATATGGACCAATTGGCATTATTATAATTCTCCTTGATGGGGTGGCCTTAAAGATTAGAATAATGTTATTTCACCTACTATTTTAGAAAAAAAAATTGAAATTATTTTAGCAGTCAATTAAATAATATGTCATCGCGTCAGCCCTAAATTTGCTATTTATAAGTCATTAATTCGAGTTTTACAAATTTCAGGGCCATTGAAAGCTTATATGGTCATTAACTTCAGGGTCCGTAGGATTAGTTGAGGTACACGCAAACTGGTCCGGACACCCACATTAATAATAAAAAAAAACATGCCATCGAGTCTACTAATCAGGGTTTTTTTCTTTCTTTCTTTCTTTTCCAGGAATCGGATTGGTGAGATTATATTTTTTTTAAGAATTATAAGTGTTCAAGAATTAAAAATAGCCCTTGGATCTTCACGTGTGAACTCTTTTTTTTTTGTAATTCGGGATGTCCGGGCTAGTTTACGTGCACCACAACTAATCTCCAGACCCACTGAATACCCTATAAGCCCAGTAGACAGGTAAGACATTGCGGGGATGACAGGTATGCACGTTGAGGCTCGAATCTAGATGACAGAGGTAAATCCGCTGGGCCAGAAGCTTTCGGTGCTTCACGTGTGAACTTTGATCAGTTCACGATGTGAAAAGTCAGGCCATTTCATGTCCTGTTATTGACATTTCTCAGCATCTCCAGCAAATTGCTTAATCCAAGGGTCGTAGATGGCTAGGCTGTGTCGTGCACACTTTGTCTATCTTGAGACTTGCTTACTTGTCAGCGACCACGACGTCAAGTATTTTAGCTGTGGAGTGTGTTTATTTTCAAGGTTCAACTTGTTTTTTAAATTTTTTTATGTGTGAAGAAATATTAAATTAATTGTTTTTTATAGTTTTAATTTTAAAAAATAAATATAAAATACAAAATATTATTTTAATGTATTTTTAATTGAAAAATAGTTTTAAAAATATATCAATACATGCCTTAGTTTTTAGCACTAGGAGACTTAATTAATTGACAAAATTAAAACAACGTTTTATCTTCTGTTATCCCAAATATACGTAATTGTTTCTCTATTATGTGTTTAGACTTGCAATACATAAAAGGAAAACAATTATAAATATGGCAAAAAAAAAAAAAAAAGGAAAGTGATAAGAACTAAGTCTATTGTGATTTGTCAAAATTAATTAATTATTTTTATAGTATCAAATTTAATTAAATAATCCCTTAATTAGTCTTATCATCTTCAATGGCGTGGTTTGTTTACTTTAAAAAATGTGTTTTTTTCTCGAATAAATTTTTCTCCTCTTCCAACTTTTCTCTCTCTTTATTTATTTTTTAAAAAATATAAAAAATATATATAATTCAAAATATTTTGGTATCCGAGCGGGTTGGATATATCGGGTCAAGCTAATTTTTTTTTAATATTAAAAATATTCACGAATTGAGCATATTAATTCCTTTATTCCTCTATGATTTTAAAAAAATATTAGGTTGTAACTACTAAAACTAGATAAGATCTTGAAATGCATATATTAAGGATAATATAAAAACTACCATAGTTTCCTTGTAAAAATAAAAATTATAATCAAACATTTTATCAAACAGTAACCTCATTGCCTATTCTAACAAAACCGCCCATCAGAGCCATTGTTAACCATTGGTCATTAAAGCGTATTCTTAAAATACCGATATCAACGGCTGTTGCAATAGGCGCATGATTAGGTAATACACCAATTTGCCCACTATTAATAGATAAAATGATTTCTTTCACTTCTGAATCCCAAACAATTAACATACAGGGTGTAATATGATATAAAGATAGACTAGCAGTAAAAAACTATAAAAGTGTTTTTAAGCTTTTGATTTGATTAAAAAAATAAAAGTTCAATAGGGATTATTGAAATTTTTATTTGTTTTCTCATGATTTTCTGGTTACTAAACAAAAAAAAACTGAAATTATAGAATACATTTTCACTTCTCATATCAAACTTCAAAAGAAACTTTAAGTTTATTGCTCGCAAAGAAAATCAATTATATGAGTAAGAGACAAAAAATTGATAATTAATTAAAAGTACATGTAGTATAAAGGAGAGAATTGAAGGGAAAGATTAAAGAGAATGAGAGTCGGTTACGAGGGTTATGAGTGTGAAGACGGTAAATAAAACAAATGAAGAGAGAAGAAAACAAATTATTTATACCGAAAACTAGATTGTTTATTTTAGGTTAAATATATTAGGATGGGTTAAGTGGGTTTTAAAAATTCCAACCTGCATCCGACTCGCAATATCTATTTATTATTTTTTTTAATTTATTAGTATTTATATTATTTGATCTTAACCAATTAAATCAAATCAGGTTAAATAATATAAATATTATAGATTAGGCGAATTTTTCTTACATCCCTAATATTAGCTGGAATTCCCCCCCACCTCACCTCGCATTTCCTTTTTTGAAAAATCGCATTAAATTAAATTATCGTGAAAAAACTTTTCTTATCTCACCTAGCCGCCGTATAAAACAACAGTCACTGTCACCTCTCCCACCCTGTTTGTGTTTCTCTTGGCGTTTGTTTAACCGAATCAACCAGACCCCCGACGTTTTTTATTTTATTTTTTATTTTTTATGGTGAAAATGGAAAAATAAAATAAAAACGCCGCCAGCTCTGTACAGCTCAAGCTGACTAGCCAAGCCAGAAAAGCCTCACTCACCACATTAGACCACAACCAAATCCATTAAACCCAAGCCAAATTCCGAATAAATAAACCCAACCCAACCCAACCCCGGCTTAGCTCACACTAGCCGCTCCAAAAGAAAAAAAAGTCTCCCTCCCTCCCTCCCTCCCTCTCTCTCTCTCATGTAGACTGACTGACGATTATGGGTATTGGTCTATTAATATTTCAGTAATCCGGTTGAGCAAGGCAAAGGAGTATCGTCTGGTAGTACGGTGCGTGCAGTGAGAGATCCGGTTCGTTTTGTTATCTGGGTTATAATAATGGAGGAGGAGAACGGAGGACTGGTAGTGCAAAGTTTGATAGAGACAGTGAACGAGATAGCTTCGATCTCAGATTACAGATGCGCGGTCAAGAAGCAGTATTGCAATCTAGCTAGGAGGTTGAAGTTATTGACACCAATGTTGGAAGAGATTAGAGACAGCAAAGACTCCATCATCCCTCAACAAACTCTCAAAGCTCTTGTTTCGCTCAAACAAGCTTTGGATTCCGCTAAAGATTTGCTTAAATTTGGTAGCGAAGGAAGCAAGATTTACATGGTCTGTACCCCCCTTCTCTTGTTTGTTTTTTTCTTAACGATTCCTTCTCATTTTCTATATATATATAGGGTAGAAAAATCTATCGATACGGACCCGGATTTTGTATATTATCGCGCGGAATGACGAAAACGGATCCGTATGGTTGACGACTCCACACAGTTAGTTCGGGTTTTTTTTTTTTTAAAAAGAAGTGTTTTGGATATTTGGGAATTAGATGTCTGTTGTTTTTGTTCCCATTGATGTTTGTTTCTCTTAGATTCCATCGAGATGCATTTATTCGAGTCTGAGTCATTGACTTTGTCTCTTCTTATGTTTCTTGTCCTTATGGATTTTGTACCTGTTGAGGAAGTTGCAGGGATGCATGATGATTCATGGGCTACTGCAACAACAACAAAGAAACATTAACTTGTTGTGTAGCTAGACAGTTTTTCTAGAGACTCTATTGATGTGACCTTGATTTCTTTTTATGGAGCTGGTTCATAGGGGTTTTGGATTTTGATCATGAGTACAACTCAGATGAATCTTCTGATACTGCATAAACTACAGAGTACAGAATTGATTTTTTTTTTTGGCAAATTATTGTGTTGGACCTGGTTATGCCCAGCATTTCGCTAATCAGTCGCCGCTGGAACTTTGATATGGGGGTTCATGGACAATTTGTCTTACAGGAAAAATAAATAAATCGAAAAAGGGAGCTAGAAAGTTGTCAACCATGAAAGAAAACGCTGCGGCATTTCTAAATAGGAATGTTTTATGGTAGTGTCTGTTTCTTTTCCATTGACAACTGCAATGTATCAAAATATTCAGCAGAAACGTGTCTAAAGATTTTATAAGCTGATGTGGTTCATTAATAGAATGGTTTTAAGCATTGGAATTTTTGGTTTATCCTTACATATATGTCCACTTCCTCAATGCTAGTGTGCATATACACTTCCTCATTCCTAACCTATAATGCACATTCTATATCATTTGTGTTTTTTTGCATGGTTTAATATCTTTTAGCTAAATGTTACCATGCCTAGGTGTTATTAGACAAAAGTTCTCTTGTAATTCTTATTGCAAAAGAGTAGAGGCAAAATTTGGTAACATCTCCAAAATGCTATTTAGTTTGTGTTTTTGTTTTTCATGGTCCCATCAAGATGCCTAGTTTTCTTCTTCTTCTTTTTTTCCTTCTAAAATCACTGTGTTTATTTTGCTTTCAGGTCCTAGAGAGGGAACAAATTATGAATAAATACCATGAGGTGACAGCTAAATTGGAGCAAGCTCTAAGTGGAATTTCCTACGAAAGCCTTGACATATCTGATGAAGTTAAGGAACAGGTAGAGAATTGTTAGTGTTTGTTTTTATTTGGGGACGTTGATAACCCAGAACTCAACAACTTAATATTCTGTCCTTAACGTCAAAGGAGCTTAGTTGAGGTCATTTCTTGGGTATCATAAACATCAAAGGAGCTTAGTTAGATACCACTGTTTTTCTTCTTGACCATTTCAAAATTTTGTATGTTTTAAAAGATCCTAAGATGATCCAATCACACTTCAAAACTACACCTGCTTTTTGTCTTGGATGTGTGGTTTAACAAGAATATGAGTGGTTCCAACAGCTCCTTGCATTAACTTATCCATGTTATTGTATTTGTTTTATTGTACATCTCTTTTTACTTTTTATTTTTTAAAAAACGAACACTGATTTCAGGTTGAGCTTGTCCTTTCTCAATTTAGAAGAGCCAAAGGAAGGGCCGATGATACTGATGTTGAGCTGTATGAAGATCTCTTGTCCCTTTACAACAAGACTGATGATTCAGCAAAAGATCTAGCTGTCCTCAGAAGGTTGTCTGAGAAGTTACAGTTGTTGGGAATAGCTGACCTTACACAAGAGTCTCTAGCTTTGCATGAGATGGTTGCTGCCACTGGTGGAGATCCCGGGGAGAACATTGAGAAGATGTCAATGCTTCTGAAGAAAATTAAAGATTTTGTGCAAACAGAAAACCCAAACTTGGATGCTCCAGCAAGAGAAAAGAATCTTCCCCCAAGTGGCAGTGGACAAGCTTTTGCTGATGGAAGTCACAAGACACCAGTTATACCAGATGATTTCCGCTGTCCAATATCCCTGGAATTGATGAACGATCCTGTCATTGTTTCAACAGGGCAGGTACATGGATCCTGAATCTTAGTTATACCCTATAGTATTTGAAACAATGGGTGAAACTTAGTTTTTGTTTTTCTTCCTTTTTAGTCTGCAATTTGATGATGTGAAGTTTCACACCTTGCATCCATCTTCCATTTTTCAACTACGACTGTAGAATGTTTACAGAAACTGCCATATGCTTGGATAAAACTTGTTAGTGCATCGAAATAGTTAGGTCACTTTTCATCAAGTAATTAGGATCTTCCCTTTGACGAGACCTCTATCTAAGATTTGGACTCTAAAAGTTATACCTGTCTTCCATAATTACTTTTATGTTGCTTTAGAAAGATGGAAACTTGCAAAAAAAATCTGAAAGTTTACTGCTCTAAAGATAGGATGGTAACCACTAACGAACATCTTGGGGATTGATTGCTGATTGGTCATTTACTAGATCTCTTGCTTGGTCCTTGCCCTGTATAAGCTCAAGGGTTTGTTTATACATCTTTCTACAGCTGTCCTATTTAACATATCTCCTTTGTATCTGTTATAGACCTATGAACGTTCCTGCATTGAGAAATGGCTGGAAGTAGGGCATGACACATGTCCAAAGACACTACAGAAACTCACCAGTGCTGCTCTGACACCCAACTATGTTCTACGCAGCCTCATAGCCCAGTGGTGTGAAGCCAATGGCATTGAGCCACCAAAAAGACCCAGCAGTTCTGGGTCAAATAAAACTGTATCTACTTGCTCACCTGCTGAGCGTGCAAAGACTGAAATTCTCCTTCACAAGCTTGCATCTGGCAGCCTTGAAGACCAGCGGTCTGCTGCTGGTGAGATCCGTCTTCTTGCCAAGCGAAATGCTGATAATCGTGTGGCTATTGCTGAAGCTGGTGCAATCCCTCTCCTTGTAGGCCTCCTCTCAACTCCTGACTCTCGCACCCAAGAGCACGCAATTACAGCGCTTCTTAACCTCTCCATATGTGAAGAAAACAAAGGAAGCATTGTTTCAGCTGGGGCAGTTCCTGGTATAGTGCATGTGCTCAAGAAGGGCAGTATGGAAGCTCGAGAAAATGCTGCAGCCACCCTTTTCAGCCTTTCAGTTGTGGATGAAAATAAGGTTACAATTGGTTCTTTGGGGGCCATCCCTCCACTGGTGACTCTTCTAAGTGAAGGAACACAAAGGGGGAAGAAGGATGCCGCGACTGCACTTTTCAACTTGTGCATTTATCAGGGGAACAAGGGAAAGGCAGTGAGGGCAGGAGTTGTGCCCACATTGATGCGTCTATTGACGGAAACAGGTGGTGGAATGGTTGATGAGGCAATGGCTATACTAGCAATACTGGCTAGCCACTCTGAAGGGAAGGCAATCATTGGAGCTGCGGAGGCTGTCCCGGTTTTGGTGGAAGTTATCAGGAATGGGTCACCCAGGAACAGAGAGAATGCAGCAGCAGTGTTGGTGCATCTTTGTTCTGGAGACCAAAAACATCTGGTAGAGGCACAAGAGCATGGAGTGATGGGGCCGCTGGTGGATTTGGCACAAAATGGCACAGACCGGGGAAAGAGGAAGGCTCAACAGTTGCTTGAGCGTATAAGCAGATTCTTTGAGCAACAAAAGCACACTCAGGCACAAATCGAGGCTCACATCCAGCAGCCTCAGCCACCCACCGTGGCTAATTCTGGTGATAGCTGACATTTTTGTTTACTGTTTCATTGATTTGGTTTTTGTTCCGTTTCATGATTCCAAGAGGCAGCTTTGCTTTGGAAGAGGAAGGTGGAAGATCACCTGCTTAAGTTATTTATTTGTTTGTGTGGGATGAGGACTGCTCTTTCAGGAGATTACTAAAGATCCAAGGGGAAATGGAGAATGAAGAGAAAACTCCAAAACAAATCCAACTGTGTATGTGAAATTGTACCATGTAACATACAATCATCCTCAGTTTTTATTGAAGAGATGTTTTCTGAACTCACATGAAGTCATATACAAGATTAAGATACACGGTTCCACATACAGAAACGATTGATATGGAAATGAAAGAATGAAATGATACCGTCTATTTAGCGGTTTCTTGTGTAGCAGTCTTAAGTGCTTTTATATATTGCTACTTTGCTATTAGGGTGAGAAAAAAAAACCTGATAAATTAATTAAAACAAGAAAACTAAAAAAAATTAATTGAAAAAATTGATCAATGAAAAAACCTATTAGAATATTTAAAAAAATATTTGGTTTGGTTTGGTTTTGGTTTCATAATACTTTCTAATTTCTAACCCCAGCAAACAAGCCGCTCCCTGCACAGGTCACACTCCCAGGCACCCACACCCAGATCAGATCAAACAAACAATATCAATCTTCATCTCCTGTAGGTGAGTTTAAACAATATCAATGTTCACTCCTGCTGGCAGATCTTCAATCTTCAATCTAGCAAACCAGCCACCCCTCCCAAGCTCCCACACGCCACACCCAACCTATTGATTCAAACAAAAAGGAATCCCAGTAGGCTAAGAAAGGCTCATCGTCAAAGACAAAAGTAGCATTGTTGTCTGGCATCATTGGAGATTCTATGTAATAGTTCATCATGCTCTGTGCATCTTGTTGTGTCCATACATCACTTACAGCACTTCTCTCTTCTTTCTCTTGGTTCGGTTTGGTTTGGGTTAAATTTTTTTTAAAAAATTTCAGTTTGTTTGTTTTTACATGTAAAAACCGAACAAAAAATAATTACTTCTATTTGCTACAACGAACTATATTTCTAATTTTGTTCAGCAGCTCCTCAAGCAGAAGAAAATGCACTAATCCCAAGAATATGGCCAACAAGTCGTAGTGATATAGGTCTTAGGACCTTGGAAGAAACTACCCTGTTACTTCTGGAGCTTCATCGGGGATATGCATGTATTTTTCGAGCCTTTCTACAGAAACATTTGATACTGGCATTGGACACACAGAATGAGAATGGCATTTATTGCAAGACCTTATTTATCATAATGCCTTTCCAATAGACAAACCATGCTATCAAAATGTCTCATTAGACAACAATCCCATCAGTTTTGTTCAAATGCCGCCATGTTTTCTAGCATCTAATTGATGATTGTTATCAGATGATAAGTGCAAATATTCATGATGCGGAGAATTATGATATATTCTTTTCATACATGGTTAACTTGTCGCAATCTATCAGAGGTTTTATTTGTGTTCAAGAAAAGATTGATGAGCGGGATGGCTTCCATTATAAGCTGATGTTACTGCAAGTTCATGAAAAACAGAGGAGGTCCAAAATAACGTTCTCTGAAATTGATATAGACGCAAAGACAATGTAAGATTGGATATTTGAATGTCAGAAGGGAAGATGATTTCTCTCAGGTAAGGCGCGAGATTTTGTCCACCAAAGCTCACCACTCTGACCATCATCTGTAGTGTCATCGGCACCTGAAAGCCGAACATGTTCATGTTTTTCTTCGTGCCGGACCCACCCCCTTCACAGTGATAGTTGGCTAAAAATTCCGTCTGCATAGCCAAGACTGAGTTCGTGGATAACAGTGGAGATATGGAGTTTTGATAATAGCACTTGAGTTTGTGTTAATGTATCTGGTAATGCGTGTAAGAGTATATTTTTTTCCAGATATTTTTAAATAATTTTCACATCCATACATTAAAACTATTAGAAGAATATTTAAAAAATAATCAAACTTCAATTTATTGGATTTCACAAAAACGCATATACCCCGCAGGCATAATTACACACACAACGACCCGATCACCATTTATTGGATTTTTTCTGGAATTTAGTACAATTTTTTTTTTTGAAAAATAGTAAGTCTTAGGTATCATATGCTAACTCTTTTAGATTATTAAATGATTTGACACAAATTATAATAAGAAGAGAGAGTGAAAAAAAAGATTTATAACTATACTAAAACTTCGATAACAAAATGATATTATTGAAAAGATTTCAACAAAAATAATCTAATTACATTAAAAAAAGTGATCAACAATGACCATAGTAAGTCGTTGTCACCTTTAAATGATTCATGTGGCCTATTCTGATTATTATTGATGATTTTTTTTTGTGTCGTTGGATTTATATTGTTAAGATTTTTTTATAATACAAATAATATTGTTATAGGAGTCTTGATGTGTTTTCAATGTCTTATTTTTTTATTATTATAATTTATGTGAGTCTATTTAACCATTTAAAAGCTATATTATTTTTTATAATATTTTATAATATTGTGTTGTTTTTTCAATTTATTTAATATTGTGCTAAGTTAAAAAAAAAAAGACTCCCATTTATCGTCATCTCTTTCTCAAGATTTTAGAGTCATTGCGCCTCCTTTTAAATTTGACGGAAGCCGTCAATCATTTAGAGGTCCAGAAGAGTTCAGAAGCGTAGGAAATGTAGCAGTCAGTAGCAGCCTGAAGGAGCTTTAACAAAAGTTGCCATTGGTCGGAAGATATTTGGAATAAAGTAGAGGCAAGACCTGGCCAATCAGCTAACTCCATGTGGTTTCAT
>Ga0307517_10015063_pt1 | contig 10304 bp, 15 predicted proteins | sample 23_EM_MG_FD_194515 | JGI IMG/M metagenome (GOLD analysis project Ga0307517, IMG submission 194515) | Populus trichocarpa ectomycorrhiza microbial communities from riparian zone in the Pacific Northwest, United States - 23_EM | ecosystem: Host-associated > Plants > Roots > Unclassified | place...
AAGTGCGGGTCCAGAGCCAATCGTAAATCAGGTGTTTCGAATTGGTTTCGAAGACTCAGCAAGAGCTAGTACGCATCGTAATATTTGGGATGCTCGAGATGAAGGTTATGCGGACTAACTTATATGACGAATCGCGCTGAGCCGTGGTTATGAACGCGGCAATTGACCCAGCTTATCTTTGCGGCACGGCCCTGTCCACCAGTTGGGTAACCAAAGCTTGACTGAAGCATTAGAGGGGTTCAAGGCAGAAAAGACTGTTTGGCTGTTGCGTTGAAAATACACTTCAGGTTCATACCGTGACCATCATCCGTTCTGCCTCATACCGTAACTCTTTTCAGCCCCTCAGATCTCCCAGATTTCGACCTCTTCAAAAGTTTTATCCCTTGGGACCTCAAATTTTTTTTCTTCTCCATCTTCCGTTGTGAAACCAATGACGTTCATTGTCATGCAGTCGGCGGCGTCTCCTTTGAACGAGCGCGTACTAACCTGCGTGCCCGCTTTCCAGGTCGCCGATTTGGAGTTTGAGTACTTTGGTCCTTGGTATACACTCAAGCCTAAGAAGAAGTATGGGTATGAGTATGAGCTATGCTGCGGCTCGAATACGATGAATTGATCTTAGAAAACATTCCCATCTCCAGAACCTGCCCCTCCGGTTGACGTCGAGCAAGTGTCGCCGTATGTTGTTCCGAACCAATATGAAGTTTCTGGCATGTTTTGGAACTTGGTCGACCAACCATAGCCGGCAGGATAATTGCAACACGTTCCCAGCGATATGTTGTAGCAACAACAACCGAAACCTCCAATGCAGCTGCGTGAGGTGTACGCGCAGATATCGCCTGCAGACACAAGGCTAGAGATCACAAGGAACGAAATAGACGCAAAAAGAGGAGAGCGGAGCATTTCCATCATATTTCTCTGGCGAATCTAAGTGGAACTACATCGTCAACACTTATACCCCCCTACGATTACGTCTCGGAAAGCACCTGTCCATTCATCTTCCCCCACACCAACTTCTGCGGCAGAGAAGAACGGCCTCATTTCTCTACTTCCTACCGCTACGGCTTCCTACCAGTCTTCCTACCCTTTCCCAGCCCCGAGTACTCAATCGATCTCAAACTTTAGGTACTTTAAAGCGAGTCCCTCCCCGTCTTTGGACGTGAATCTAATAACATCCAATTCAATCCTCAGACGAGCTTTCGCATCTTCCTGATACCTCTTGGATATACAAATGTCGGATGTGACGTTTACGTTTTCTCGGCTAGAACCTCATGTCCATAGCAGATTTCTCCCGCGTCGATACAGTTGCGCATTGGCCCTCAAATTTGCTGGATTTTCGAGCTGGAAAGCTGACATGGTGTGTAAACAGTTCGTTATTGAATGTCCTTGCTAAATACATTATAGTCCCTCATCATCCTGAGAAGAAGTTCAAGTTCTTGCCATTCGTATCGTGATACCGAGGTATCCCTACATTTAATTAACAGTGACGGACACGGTGTTCAACTCGAGGGTAGGTGCTGGGCCGGCCTGTTAATGAAAGAGGGTCAGCACTTACAGTAAGCTCTTCACCTAACACCCCGATATTAATGCGAAGAATGAATGACGTACACCGATCAAATGGAAGCGCGCAGTCGCCACCTGTGCCGCCCCGAGCGCAAATTGGGCAGGGACCGTGACGGTAAAGTTTTGATACGGCCTTCCCGGCTGCTCATGCAACTGCGGGTCGTAATCGCCATTGAACAAGATATTTCCGATTTGACTGTCAGCGGATGGGCATACCCCCGTGGGGTCGGAGGTGCATGAGACGAGGCCGATCACCAGTCCGACTTCAGTAGAGCCTTGGAGACTGTTCTGGTTTGCGTGGAAGGTAGACAAATTTTTTAGATGGTTGGCTTGAATGGTGGGAGGGGGGTGCGTACGGGTCGGACCAACTGCACGACGAACTCCTGTCCTACAGAGACTGTCGCTCCTGCAACGGGCGCCTCGATGAAGCTCCTCTGAGCTGCAACACCTAAAACGCACATCGTGGTAGTGAAGAGTTTCAAAAACTTCATGTTTGGTAGCAGTTGACGAAGGTGCGAGTTTGGTCAAGGTTTTTTATGTGTTTTCAGGCTGTCACTTTGCAGGCTGGCGACTCATGATATACATCTCCGGACGGTTCCCATGCATGAGTAGTGATCTCAACATCTAAGTATTTGAATACGCCTCAAAGTCTCGTGTCCAGCACTTACGGCAGCCCAGTGGGATTCGGAGGCAAGTGATGGAGGAGGTCGGTGATTCCAGGCGATTCCAGGTGATTTCATTCCAAGTTACATTAAGCATGTGATGCATATATGATGGAGGTTAACATTCTTGCGTCAGCGGTTCTGAAGATACGTGGTGGCGATGAATATCACCGTTGATTTGTGCCGTCCGTTATTTCTGTCAGCTCTCAACTGTGTCCTTGACTACAGAGTCCGTTCGATTACTAAGGAAATTGGAACATGAAAAGAAGGCGAAAAAAGCAAAAAAAAAGTCATTGAACGACGAGCGTGATGTTTAGAACCTCGGAGAAGGGTTCCGGTCCAGCCTGCCGTTCGAGTTGATTGCATTTAAAGAAGGCCTCCAAGGCTTAAAACAAGGGGCTCACCCCAATCAACGACACATGAAATACGCCGAGCTGCGCTGGTCCTTTTTCAATTGAAGAAGGGACCAGAACCGTGAAGTTCTGATGTGGGGGCTTAGATGAAACTCCCATTTGAAATTGCGGATTATATGGACCGTTGTAGAGGATGGAACCGAACACATCGCTAGATGGAATACAAGCCGTGTTGTGGCATGAGTTTATCCCAATCGCAACCGCAACCTCTGTCGAACCTGTCAGAGTGTTCTGTCAATGGGATGATGTGTAGTCGGTCATAGGTTTGCGTATAATGTGTAATGAGCTTACAGGCCTGTCAATCTCCACTGTAATATGAGATCCCGCAGCCACGGAGGCTCCGTCTTTAGGGAACCCGATTGCAATGCGTTGGGAGACGGCCGAGCCAATTAAGAGAGAGGAAATAAGGGATGCAAGAGTGAATTTCATCCTGAAATTGGGAAGGGGACTCTGATGGCTTTGGTGGTAGTCCCTCTGAATGGTCTTATACTGGAAATATCTGCAGAAGGGGTTCCATTCTCCGAGGACAAAAAATAGACAGGATTAAGAGCTTAAAAATAACAAAAAAAAAGTGCCGATCACTACGAAAGGAACGGGGTTCATATGAGGTGGAGAGAGATACATATGGCCTCTTCTTTCAGAGGATTTTTCTGAAACATGCCTTTTGTTAGAGAGGTAATGCGTAAGAAGAACGCGTCCAATCGCAAGGCAAGGCGAGACTCGGGAGGCCGGAGCTGTTAAAGCGGCCAATAGAAGTGAAGCCTGAATCTGAGTAGAGTGCCGAAACCCCAAGGAATAGGTAACCATGACGCAAGCCAGTGTTAGTGAAGGATGAGAGAACACTATGCGGCATCTAATCTAATCAATAACTTGCAATGCGCTTCACCAGACGTTCCATTTTTGAGCGCTAACGACATGAATATCGTAGAGTATAAACCGCCTTGATTAGGGTTTGCCGTAGCAAGACCGAGATTCACAACGCTGAGCTGGGGGGGAATAGACACATTTACAAGGGCTGTCACCGAAGAGTGTAATGATCCACCAAGATGCGTGACTATCTGATGAGCGGGTGAGAGGCACTAATGTAACAGGGAATCCTTCGGAGCAACAAGGACCTGTCTGACATTTGAGTAGGCAACGGGAATAACCTCCGACGCAAACAGCTTGAGTGTGTTCATCACCATGCGTTAATCCGATCTCGGAGAACAACCTATATATTGGTGTAATCAAAAGCAGAAGTTCCCTTGCGTTCAATGAACTTGCCCCGCATTTCATGTTGAAAACTGGATATCTGTGTGGTCACCCGACCTTGGCCTTGCCTTGGCCGAGAACTTTTGTCAGACTTGATCCAGAGGTTGCGCAAGGCTCGATGCTGCATTGTGGGTATCCTTGTGTGTGCAGATATAAATATTCCGTGCGAAGATTGTTGGACAAGTGAGATAACTAGAACAGCATAGACCGAATTCAGTGGCTAGTGTGGTTGGCTAGAAGGAAAGAATAAAGTTTCGGAGTCTGAAGGGCTGGTTGCCTCGTTCAACGCCACTGCCGCATCGGCATCCAAGTTGTTTGGCAAAGACTTCTGGACTTATGTGTCCATCTTGGTCTCACATCGTTCTAGGGGAGCCACTTGAGTGCAGACATAGGAAAACAGGAGTTGAGATACGGAAAAACGAGTTGGGATAACTTTTTTACGGGTATAGATCTGAGAAGGAGGAACATGAGGCATTTGATGATATTTGTTTGTAATCGATGGCATTGTGTTTGGGTAGTTTGGCAAAATTTGGTTCTGTGCCTTCGTTTCTTGGTTTTGTCGGATTCCACCCGCCCGTTTCGCCCAGATTGCGATTTCCCTTTCACCACCCGCTTTCCTGTGCGATATCTCCCCGGGCGTGGCTCTCCTACACTTCCATGGCACCAACTGACAGCGACGAGCGGATGGCACCACCCTCTCTCCCAACCCCCGCATCAGTCAGTCAGAATCAATCTCAGTCGCCACAGGAAACGATCGAAAAATACAGGAAACTCAAACGCCGTTACGTTGAACTTGAAGAGGTTCGTGTTCGTCTTATTTCGTTTTCTTGGTTGCAAGAGAAATGCCGTACCATGCTGACCCAGCGACATCAGGAATCAAACACAGACACTAACCGGTCAGGCGACCGTAACGTACGAATGCGCGAAGAAAAGGAGTACGTTTTTCTTCGCGCTTCTTTTTTGTTTTAAATGAGCGTCCTACTGATATCTCACTTTATTCCTTCTTCAGTTACCTGCGAGAGAAGCTTCGAGAGATGGAAACAAATGGCTCAATCAGTCCAAGCATGTCGCCTATTCTGAGTTCCGCTTCCTACACTTCTTCTAGTATTCAAGCCAGTTCCAGCACATTGCCACGGACTTTACTCGACCCCAAAGCGCGTACTTCATTCGAAAACAACCTTCGCGAAGCAATGAACGAGGGCGATGCGGATGATGACCTCGACCCTCTTTTGACTTCAAGACATCTTGGGCCACTCTCAAAGAAACGTGGAGAAGAGGAAAGAAATGGATTTATGGAAGGGGATGGATCGGGGACACGGAAAACCGGTCATACGCGCGGTCCCTCTGGTGGGGCTCAAGTTGGCAATTCTCCGAGGTTGCGCGGCCAGAATCCTGCAGGTTCGTCGCCCATTATAACTGAGTGGTGGGATTCCTATCTGATCGTGGAATGTTCTCGACACCCTGTACTCTTCCTCGACCATCGTTTTATCGTTTGTTTCCCAATGAATTGCAACCTATGAAAGAAGACCGCAGGTTAGCGGAGGAGAAGGGAGATGTTGAGATGGAAGATGGCCACGGCCATGGATATAGCTATTCTCGTCACTCGTCCAATGGTACTCGACGCGATCGACAGGAGCGGGATGATCGTGGTTCCGAAAACGCCAACCCAAGCAGCTCCCAAAGCTCAAAAAGGGAAACCAGATCTTCGCGAGCAACCCGAGGAATGAGAAACGATGGGGCCGCAATCGCTGCAGTTGCAGCTGCCGCCGCTGACGCAGAAGCAGCTGCGGCGACCGCTGCGGCTCAATCTCCGGTATGTATAAATTAGCTCTCGAGTTGGACGCGTTTTAATGCCCTCTTCAGCCGCCAGGTCAGCCACCGACCAACGGACAACAAAGTTCACGTACAGATCCCAGCAATGGTACCCATTTAGCACATAATACGTCTTCCACACTCGCAAATGCACTTGGCCTGGCGGCTTCAACCCAAGGGCCTCCCTCGAGGGAGCCGGGTACAGTCTCTACCCCTCCCTCACAAGGTTACCACATGCGCTCGCCGTCAATGGAGAGCATCCTGAAGGTTGCAGAGGCAGCCGTTGCTGCCCAGAACGCTGCTGCCGCGACTAAGGCATCGGCATCTTCCGCAATTCAATCAAACGTGGACCCTAATCTCGATCCGAGCCTCTTCTCTCCTTCGAAAAATGGCGGTATATCCAGTGCGTCCTCCGCGTCCTCCAACAAACCACCTTCGGTCAACACGGCTGTCGCCAATGCCACAGCTAGCACCAGCACCTCTGAAACCCCGACCCCCACGCCAACGTCCAGTCTAAGCAACAACCCGTATCTCAGCCTTAGCACGAATCTTTTACCAAGAACTAGCCCTGGCTCCACCACCCCAACTGGACACCCAATGTTAATTCCATATCCCATGTACTATCCTCCTCCACCGCCCGGCACCCCAGGCACCCCTAATAGTCCTCAATATCCCATCCCTTACAATCCTTACTATTACCTCACTACGCCTATGGCTCCAGGCGCCAATGGGATGTATCCTGCGCCCGTTCAATTTCCGCCCGCAGCCCCTGCCCAACAGCAACGTCCAGCTGCAGAGCCACAACGACCAAAGGGGAAACGTCTTAAAGCACATACAGTCACTACCAGGAGCTTCAGCATTCCGATGGTGCCGCGGGACAAGAAGAACAAACCAATGCTGCCTCTGAATGTGGGTATTATGACTGTTATCAGTTTGGGTGATGTTTGTATGCGAGAACACTTCCACACGGAAAGGTATATTTTCCCTGTTGGTTATGAGGTGACACGGTACGTATCTGAATTTCTTGATATCACTGGAGCTCTATTTTCTTATTATAATTGTTGACTTAGGCGATACCTCTCCACTGTTGATCCTACTGTTGAAGTCGTTTATCATTGTACAATTCTGGATGGTGGTGATGGTCCAAAGTTCCAGATCATCCCATCAGATCGACCGGACAAGCCTATCATTGCTGGGACAGCCACAGGGGCCTGGTCGAATATCGTGAAGCAGGCCAATGCTATTCGCAATCGCCAACACTCCAATTCTGTCTCTGGGCCGGATTTCTTCGGTCTTGGCCAGAATACAATCAAGCATCTCATTCAAGAGTTACCCAATGCTGACCGCCTTCGCGATTATGTCTGGCAAAATTTCATCGAGGGGGGGTACGTTACACCATGCAGTAAATGACGATTTCGGTATCTAACCTCGTTTTTCTTTAGGCCCCTTGGTGGAAGACATGCTGCTGTGATTCCAGCCTTGCCAGAAGAGTACGACGCATCCATGCCTATCGGGGCATATTACCCCAAACGAGACACCACGTCAGACCCCAATGTTCCACGAGGACTATCTCATTACCCCCAACACATCATCGCTCAGGCGGAGGCACAGAAGGCTCAAAAGCTCGCCGCACAGCGGATTCAGGGTCAGCCGATTGCAGGTCCCTCGGGATCGAATGCTTCTTCTTCCCAACAGTCAGTCGGCCCTTCACACAACCCACAACCAGGTCAACCCCCGATGTTAGTTAGCCTGGGAGGGCCTGCTAGTGAGCTTAATATTCACGAGTACCAACCTCCGCAACCGCATCCTCAAGCCCAGTCCGTCTCGCAGGGCCCTGAGAGGCGGTCGACGAGGAGCACTGCGGCATCCACTAACAGCGCTCCTCCCAAAACTTCGACCTCGACCTCCGCCCATCACACTCGCTCAGCGTCTCGTGGGAATCCACGACAGCAACCGCCACAAACCTCCGCACCTCCCCCAGTTCCGCCATCTCTCAATGCTGATGGGACAATGCCGACTACTTTTGCAGACATCATGAATGCTTATCCAGCGCCGGGAGTCCAAGTATCCCCTGCCTCAAATCCCACGGGTACTTCTGGAAGCTGAGGATTGCCAATGGCTCGTCATCTTCCTTTCTTCTTTTTTTTGGGGGGGGGCTTATGGTCTGGTGCCCTTGCTTCCGGTTGTTTCTCGCTCCTCCTTGTCCGTATTTCTCTGCTAGTACATATGCCGTGGCGGAGACTATGTAGGGCAATGGGGCGGTTTAATCAGGAGTACCTATGGGCTGAAGGGTGTGGCGAGTCTGATGCAGCTTTTCCTCTCTTTTATCCTATTCAACTGTTGTGAAGCTCTGATCGTTTTTTTATCTCTCCTATTCCATAGCCGCAATGTAGCCCACTTTGCCATCACCTTCGAACCGATCTTCATTCTCGAAAGGAAACATACCTCTTGCGCCTACGCTCTTGATATGCAAGCAACGGAATTTGCCCTACCATCTCTTCATCTCGAAGGCGCCCTTGCTGGTACACCCCACCTTCAGATGATCATGATGGAATGCTGTCCAGGTCGGGGATGGAACGCTTTGGATAGTCAGGGCTTTGGCTCATGCAAATGAACGAACCCAGGATAATGATTCCACCGTCCTCTTCTCTGTTGACAGCATCTCGCTCAGAACGAGAAGGGCGACATGAATTTTTAAAACGTAAGAGTGGTATCCTACGTTGCCTCTGTGGGGACTCCTTCCGCTGCCAGGACAGTGCCGGAATAACGAGTAGTATGTGAGGCAAACATTTTCGTAGATTCCTATTGTCCTTGGCGTGTAAATATTAATCCATATACGAGACAGTTGTGCATATAGTGGTCAGCTATGAAGGGTATCTAACCCATCTATCCTAAATCCATATCTTACATTATGAACGTCGTTCTTGCAAACCCAGTCACCTATAACTTGTTATCGACCTCCTGGTCGGCGCGTTCCTCCACAGCAGCAGCTTGAAGCTTCGATTTTGAAGGAGTCTCTGCCTTATCCCCTTTATCCGCAGCTTCGACTGTGACTGATTTTTTAGAAGATGTGGTATTCTTGGCCTCCGACGACTCATCCTCTTTTACAGAGGTTTCGGCCGGTTCCTCGGCGACTGTAAGTTTCGTGAACTGCTCCTCTATCTCAACCAAACTATCAGGTTTCTCCACTCCTTTCTCATCCCCTTTCTTGGATGGAGCGGGTTTCTTCTCCTTTCCAGGGATATCGGTGACAACACTGGCTTCTGTCTCGTCCCAAAGCCGAAGGAGCTCGTCCTCCCAGCCCAATTCCTTGCATAGATCTTTGACAACATCATCACACCTCCCAAGCAAAACCACATCGTCGGACCGCGAACCAAAGTCTCCAACGTGATCTAGATTAATCAGAACCCGGGGACATGAACTGTCGACCATCCCGGCAAGTGATGCAAATGGGTGAACAGTCAAGGAAGTTCCCATAACGATGAGCAGATCGGCTTCTTGCAAAGTGGACAGAGAATTTATAAATTTGTCGGGTAACTGGGAAAGACATTCAAAAGATCAATCCAATAAAGGTGTCAATCAGAATGACAATACATACCCCTTCGCCGAAGAAGACAATGTCTGGTTTCACGTATCCCCCACAAGATTCACATCGAGCAATTTTCTTCTGTAGAATGTGCTCCTTCATCTTATCGCCGTCATAAGGCTGCTTACATTTGATGCATTTCTGCGTGGCAAAGCTACCGTGAGCCTCAATTATCTTGTGATCCGGAACACCTGCTCGTCGCTCAAGCGTGTCGATATTTTGGGTGAAACACATGTGAAGGAGAGACTTCTCAGCAAGTAGACGGATGAATGAGTGTGCAATGGTTGGTCGGAATTTTCCGGGGTACAACTCATGAGCGAGTGTATAGACTGCGAAAACAGAAATTTGTTCAAAATTTAGGTGCCAAGCGGCGAGAAACTTACAAGGTACTGGGTTTTCACGGAAGAAATTGATCTCGAATACCGCCTCCGGATGGGGCAAGTTTAGCCTCGCAAGATTGGACTTCGGATAAATGATATAAGGAGAATTTCACAATTTCGATTGACGTTCCACCTACGTAGAGACCTTTTCGGTACAAAATGAAGAAATTAGAAGGTAAGCTGGCTGCAGTGTGCAGGTACATACCAGTTTCGGGTGACCTAAAGTCGGGAATTCCTGCTGAAGTGCTCACGCCTTCGGTGAATGATAATATTGTGGGTGTCAATGCATTTCTCCATTCATGAATCGCTTCACTGACCAGCACCCAACTGTTCAAAAGTTAAATACAATGATCAGCTGCCAAATCGGACGTGCATTTCACCTCATACGCACCATCAAGACAATACATTGACAATCTTTTGAGTTGATAAACTTTGCCAGAGATGGGACATCCGTTCCTGAAAGTACCTTTGGATGGTTCTTTCTACCGCGACGCCTGTTAAACATCGTGTTTGCTCTGGAAAACGTTAGCTACAGTAGATTGAATATTTGGTAAATTCGAGGTAATTTGATGACTCGGATTTTGCGAGGGTTCTAACCAATTAAGCAATAGACCAATACGACTTTTGGTAGGCGACCGCC
>Ga0307517_10015064_pt1 | contig 10304 bp, 3 predicted proteins | sample 23_EM_MG_FD_194515 | JGI IMG/M metagenome (GOLD analysis project Ga0307517, IMG submission 194515) | Populus trichocarpa ectomycorrhiza microbial communities from riparian zone in the Pacific Northwest, United States - 23_EM | ecosystem: Host-associated > Plants > Roots > Unclassified | place...
ATTAAAGATTTCTCCCTTTTGACACTAAACTCATAACAGTGATAGGTACGAAAATTTTTGGCCCACTTTCAAAGGCTCGGGTGAAAAGAGTTGGACTAGGCACCCCAACATCTTTTTGTGGGCTTAGTCGCATAACCCGAGCCTGACCTTTAAATAATGTTTCTTGATCTACTTTTTAAGTCCGAAAACATGTGCTAAGTTCTTTTTCTTTTTCTTTTTCTATTAATTTTTATGTAAGAAATATTTTATTTCTCATAAATATTATCATGGTAAAATTATTCTTCAGCTCATCCAATTAAGAAAAAAACAAGGATTAAGGACTATAAATACTCTTTATATTGCTAGGTAAAGGGCAAGTTTTTCTTACATTAAAAAGATACAAATTTAATACAAAAACAACCTTAATTTTAGAATTTAAAGCTATTTAAGTATATTTATCACTCTTTTTCTATACAAAGTTTGTGACTTTATTATTGGAGGGTTCTTAAACACTTTACAAAAGGATTTTTTTGCAAGTATCAAAAGGTATTTATCAATAAAATTGACCTTAACATTAAAGAAATAAGCTATTTAAAAAGATACTTGACCAATTTATTATTCAATCACTAAAAAATCTTATTTTATAAATACTTCTGATTTTAACACTCATTAATTCATATGAATAGCTAAACCACTTGATATATTATTTTAAACATTAGGTTAATGAATTCGTGTTGTAACTTATTGGTTGAAGCGCACACGGCTTAAACTCAATGGAAGTAATTAAATCCCTTGGACGATAGATAGATAACATATTACATGTTTTTTTCTTAAAAAAAAAAAAGAGCCCTTGTAAAATAAATAAATAAAGGCTTAGGTGTGCGGACCTCCTTTAGGACCACATGCTTGGACTTCTTTTAACATGTTTATAGGTTTTTTTTATTGGTCATTTGAGTTTTTTATTTTTTTAAAAAAAAAATTTCATCTGTTAATATAAAAATTATATTTTCTTTAATTTTTTAGCTATTTTTTTATCTTTTGTTTTTTTTTAAATTTCATCCTTTAACATGAGGTTTTGTTTAATTTTATCCTTTAATATTAAATAAATAGTAAATCAATTTTGTATTTTTTTTATCATATAATAAAAGCTTTCCCCTTATCTTTGCTATTTTGTTTTTTTTTTTCAATTCTATCATTTAATATGAAATTTTTATTTAATTTTATTTTTTAATATTATATTAATTTTTATTTTTTGGATTTACATAATGAATAAAATCATACCAGACAATTCTTATATAATTTATTAGATTTTCTAAGTATTTTCAAGTTTAAATCATCATACCAAGTTTGATAATAACATCAAAACTTTTTACTAATTTAGATATATATATTTTTTCAAACTATAGAGAGCACGACCGATAAACTAGTTTAAACTATATTTTAACATGGAAGACAAGCCTGGTCCCTCTTACGATGTCTTCCTGTCAATCGTAGTGTTGATAAAAGGAACTCTTGATTATTGTTGTATTTGTTTTCATCACTTCCACACAGCTACAGACACCCCACCCCTACCATGCATAGGCGAACGGTCCTCGACATCATTCTCCAATTTTTATTCTCGTTCGAAACATTTTATAACATTTCTCTCACCTGGGGAGCTGGATTCTACTGGGGCCCAGCGGCCACGACTAACTTTACGAAGAATTTATTTGATAATGCTGCGTGTTCGTTAAAAATTATATTATTTTTAAAATATTTATTTTTTTAATATTTTTGTATTATTTTAATGTAGCATTATCAAAATAAATTTTAAAAAATAAAAAAATATATTTTTTTAATATTTTATTTTTAAATATCTACTGGCATACAGAAAAGATAATCGCTACGGGGTTAACAGGAAAAGCAGCACACTTTCCAAGGGCAAACAAAACGTTTTAGCAGTTTTTTTTTTCGTTTAATATGGGTGTCTAGGTCAGCTTGCGTGCACCTCGACTAATCCCACGGGCCCTGAAGTTAACAACCATGTAAGTCTTCAGTGGCTATCATATAAGCAACCATAGAACTCGAACCTGAGACCACAGAGAAAGCAAATCTCTTGGTCCCAAACTCTTATCACAGGACCACTATCTAGATAGTTGTTTTAGCAGCATTCTTGCTCAAAAGCCATGTGTGATTTTTATTTGCATTTTTTTTTGAAATTAATATATTAAAATTTAAATTTAAATTTAAAAAATAAAGAAATATTATTTATGTAAAACGGCCATTTCACTCGTCCTGCCATCAGAATTTAACCATCCCTTTGCATGCAGTACAAAATTGTAATGCGCTGACACATGTATGGCAGCCAAAAATAACCGACCCATATAAGATGCCTCATTGGTAAAACCGACACCAAAAACAAAAATGGCCAAACCAATCCTGATAGGTGTATCCACGCATGGCAGCCAACTCCACACGCGTTATAATGAGAAGGGCTCTAATTGGTGTGTGAGAGGGAAAACCCAGAAGTCTTAAAACTGACTTCGGTGCTCAGTTGTCAACAGCCATTGTCTATCCATGATATGTGTAAGCATGCATGGAGCCCACTAACATACCCTAATCCCACATGTCCCTTTCTCTGAACTTCTCAAACACGTACCCACAGTCCAATTTCCAAGTGTCAACTTCCCTGCCTCTTCGATTCATGCTGCCTCTTCGCTTCATTGGCCAAAACCCACCCTTAAAACTGCCCAAAACCCATCAATCCCTCTGTAAACAGAGTACCCCCCCTCCCTCTAAACTCTACGCATCTCTGCTAATAAGAAAATCATTCTGCATTTTCTTCTAAATCACCCAGGCTTCTTGGCTCCTCTCGCTTGAGAAGCCGCGGTAACCGTAAGTGAAGCACAACGTGAAACTAGCCACCATGATCAAGACCCTGAGCCCTTGCTCCAACACAGCAAAAACAGCTGAAATTATGTCTAGGTATAGGCCAATAGCTCCAAGGCCTGAGGGTTCTGCGAGTTCAATGGATGAGAGTTCATCCATGTCTCAGAAAATCCGAGAATCTCCTTATTTAAGGACCCTTTGGCCACAAATGCAGGCCAGGCCTACCAGAACCAGGAAGAGAGGTAGAGCTGTCGTATCACCACCTAACATCAAAAGGCCAAGAACCCATTTGCTGGGCCTTTCTTCTCCTAGTCATGTAACATCCCCAGCCAAACATCTCTCCTTGCAGGGTTTTGTTCATGGAATTCCCCAGCTTCCTGTTCCAAACCTGGTTGGGGTCAATAGCGGCTTGGAAAATTCAGTTACTATGTCATCAAATCTAGTAACACTTCCACTTCTTCAGAGTCCTACAACAGTTACTGTTGTTGCAAACCAAGCAGCAGTTCCTGAGCTTAGTTGCATGGAACCAAATAGAGACAAGGTAATAGATTTAAACACCGTGGCTGAATTTCCGGAAGAGAAGGATCTCCTGCAACAATTACAGGTACCTCCCACCAACAATGTTATAGCACCTCAACCGCTTCGACTGGTAGGCTCAAGCATAAGTATAGCCTGCATCAGTGAAGACCCAAGCTTCATCCCACTGGTGAGAGTTCCAAAGAAGCCAGAGGAAGTCGAGGAAGAAGTTGAGTCTGAGGTCTTGCCAACAGTGATATCTGATTCCAACAACAAAGTGAGGCTAGCAAATTCTGCTTACAAAGAAATGGTGGGTCAGCCAGAATGTTCCTGGCTTGACTCGATGATGACTGGCGATGGAAGTTTTGCAGGCAGGTCATGCAAGAGGATATGTGGGGAGGTGGAGCTTCACCTTTCTGATTTAAGAGTGCCAGCATCTTCAAATGGGTTTTCATGCTGGGTGAGGATAGAATGGTGCAACAAGGGGACAAAGAATGTGATCATTACTTTCTGTGATGTTATCAGATTATCCTGCGCGTCCAGGGATTACCTCTTTAGTTGGAGGTTCCACACTCGTGGCAGAAAGGATTTTCAGTCCAAAACCAATGCTTGAATGTTTTGTTGTATACAGTAGCTTACTAGACAGCGCACTAATGGTAGATGTACACACATAAGACGTCAAATATAAGTAGATTTGGTCAGCTCTTCAATGAATGTCTAAAGTGTATATAAGATCTTCTTTTCCCCTTCGGTTTGTCTCTTCTAGGACAAGTGGTGGTTAAATATCATTGCCAGAATCTCATCTAAGCAAAGAAGATACTTACAACACAAGCATAAGAATTGTATCTTCCAAACAGAAAGTTCGATAGTTTTAATTCGCAGAGACATTAACATATATGATACATATACACAGATATTAGACATGATAATAATTAGGATATGCGTACATCTTTTCAAGTGTCAATATGAAGAACTGTTGTAATTTCGCTCTTAATTTGCCGGGCCCTTCCACTTGAAATTGTCAGCGTACGATTTAGGCTGAAATGGGGTAAAGAAAACAATCATAAATGGAGAGAAATAGTGAAAAAGGGTTTACAACTGGTTAATCCTGGACTATCATCTTAAATATCCTAACACGCAAGAAAGTCAACTGGATGTCAAGTTGTCAAATCTAGAAAAGGATGATTGATATTTATATATATCCACCAGCTCTGGAGGCTGTATGATAGCCTTTATTTTTTAGTATTTATTGTGTTTAGGAATTGAGGTGTTATACATATAAATTGTAGAAAATAAGAGGAGGGGGGTTAGGTAAAGGATAAAACAGGGCTGTGGTAATATATTACATGCAACTTTCAAAACAAGTTCAATGGCTGCTGTGAAATATCCCTCTCCATCCTTTGATAAATTATACGACTAAGTTAGATTTCTCAGTAGAGGGGTCTTAAAATTTACATAAATAGGAAAAGATTTTGCAGTAAGCTACCGAAACCACCCCTGGTTTTCTATAGAAAGCAACTATTCATCCTAGGGAATACGGAAATGGGGGGGGGGGGGGGACAAACCTTTAGAAGAGGGGTGTGACGTTTCTTGACCTGCACATGATTCAAATGTTTCAGAGATAGGCCGAATGGAATCAATAAACTGAAAACATTGTCGTTAAGATACAATAATCATATAGGAATCAAGATAATGTAAAATGCGGTACCATTGTGATTTTAACATATTTATTAGGAACCTCCATACAGAACGAAATCACTAATAGTGAATGCACAATGAAAAAATTAGAAAAATTATAAATGCACAGCAGAAGTACAGGCTAAAGAGGAAATTACCTCATATTCCCAACCATGTTTCTCAGCAAATGCCTTTGCAGCTTCTTCACTGTCAAAACTGATCCCTGCCTCACCTACATTGGCATATGGATCTCCCGTAGAAGTCCAGCCCATCAAAGGATTTTCCCACCTGGATAAAATATGATAACTAGTTAATATTATAAGATGCACATACCGTATGATGCTTACAATAATTGGCCGCAAACAAATCATTAATTGCACGGGTAAAATGTTTGCCAATACATCTAGAAAATACTTAAAGATAATTTACTCGCATCCTAGAATTATCAAATTTACAGCTAAAAATATGGGGTTGTCAGTGAAAAGAATTCACCACGACGTATCTCAAACGGCTCTTTATATGAGGGACTAAAAGAGATCAAGAAGTCAGAATCCAAGAACTTCATCCCTATAATTTATTTAGTAGAAGAAAGATATGTAAAGCAGGAAACTGAGTAATTGACAAAGTATGCATACTTTTGTGTAGACAGGAAATTAATTTTCCATCTCCCAACTTTCCCTGAGCCCTGTTGCGTTGCCGTTCGAGCAGGTGAATAGATTATTACCTGAAATTCATCAACCCCATAGCAAGCCAATGAGCTCAAATTCTATGAGGGTCAAGAGGAAGGGAAACCCAATTTCAATAATGAAAAAAAAAAATACAAGCACATAGCAATAGTGATAGTCATTGTATATTCACTTCATTCATCTTAAATTCTTAAAAATTTAAGTTCCTCTTTGCGATTGTTAACTAGGAGCTAATTAGGGTTTAGTGATTCAACTTCTTGCGGAAGCTGAGAAGAAATTCTGTTTGACAAAACAGTCTCTTCTTCTATATTGTATTTGTAAGGAAGAGGGTTTAGAGAAGAAGACAAGTCGTCCCCTGCTCAGTATCGCAATGAACTTGGAACTGCAGACACGCATATGCCAACTAATCCGCTATGTTAAACGACACGTCACTTGAATTTAGCTATCTTGGATAAACCGCATCGTATTGAATATTAACTCACAGAGATGACAACACCACTGATATCAACAGCTATAATCGTCTTCCTTTCTTCCAATTGCAAGTTCCCAATAGCAGAGATTCGTGAATTCGATTCATTGAGTAGTTTTTTTTTTTCCTCTACATGAATTCGATTGCTTTCTTTATGTATTCTCCACAGCCAACAAATAACTAAATCAGAAATACAAATGTCAATGAAAAACAAATAATCCAAATACACAAGGAGAGCAAAATAGTAAACAAAACATAAACTCACCCTTCTACGAAGGTGTTGCTCCGGAATGCCAGAGATCATGCCGACCTCCCCGGGATTGACCTCAACCAAGGCGGATGAAGATAACCATCTTCGTGAAGATAAAAGGGCCAATCGATGAGCCCTAGTAAGATTTAGAACACGAGAACTCGCCATTTCTTGGAGCTTGCTTGATCAGATTTCTTCAATGCTAAAAGAGCACAAATGCCTTCTACAGACTGGCCTGTTATATTTTTGTGGAATGTTGATGAGAGGCTCATAAAATAAAATTATTTTAGAAGTTTCGCGCTTTCTCTGCTGGCGCGTCTCCAAGCTGCCACGTCCGGCTTGAATTTTATTCATACCATTATTTTTATTCAGAAAAGTGAGTAAATTATATTTTCATACCTGTAAATTTTGTTGTTATACATTTCACCTACCACAGCTTTGTTATTATACATTTCACCTAATATTTTTCTAAAAATTCCAATTTGACATTCACTTTCAAAAATTAAGGTGTGAGCTCGCCTTTTCAATTTTAAGTTTTTAGCATTTTTATTAAATATTAACCTGTGAATAAATATTTTAATTTTCCACTATTAAATGTTTAATTATTTAAGTATATTCTCAAAATTTCTCCATCTTGAATAATATACAAGCCCAATTATCTTGAAATATAGTTATAACGGAGAACTATTCATAATGATATTAGAAATAAAATTATGGTTTTGTTTTGTATGATTGTTATAATTAAATTAATTTAATTTTTTTTTAACTCCAAGTAAAGTTACAAGGGTTTTTTTTTATAAATAACTTTTGATTGACATGAAAAAAAGTTGTTACTAAATTAGATCAAAATTTTGTTTTAAAAAAATAACTTTTGACTCGTGGATTCTAGATAGTACCATCTTGCTTAAAAACATATTTTGAATAATTTTCATTAACCACACTTCTAATTTAAATCAATTTTATTATAAGTTATTTATGAAATAAAACTTTTATACTATAATTCAAAGGAAATTTTTTTTTTATATATAAGTTATGTCAAATTATATAATATAACATTCTTTACTCTCACTGAATTTATTGTTCGAGTCATTGTTTAATTGTTTATAGTCAATTTTTTCCTTTTAGGTATTTAAAATTTTTATTTTTTACACTATGCTCATTGAACTTAAATTATTATCAATTTCTTCCTTCAAAATTATATTTTCATTGTTCTATGTTTTAAAAATTGTTTTGATTTGCATACTCTAACATGTACGATGTGTCAATTTAGTGTATCTGATGTGTCATAAAATATTCCAATGTTAAATTAAATATCAATATTACAAAATAGAATTTTAGGATATAGTTAAAAATATTGTAAGAGCAAGGATCAAAATGAACATAAACAGACAATTGTTTTTTTATTTTTACTATTCAAATGGCAAGGAAAACTTCAATTTGGTCCTTGAAGTTTTTTTTCCATATTTGATTTAAGTTTTTATATTACAGTTCTAAACTTTATTTTTATAATTTAATGATAATTGTTTTTATTTATTTTGAGTTTTAAATTCAACACTTGACTACATATTATATATTTTTTTCTTCATCTTAACAGTTAACTAGAAGAAAGGTTTGAAGATTCAGTTTTTTTGGTCATAAGGCTTTTGAGGAGTTATTTTTAATGATTCTTATTTTGGATTGAACTAAGTAGGAAAAACTTCAAATGAATCAGGTCTTTCCATAATTGTTTAATGAGATTGAATCTATTATTTTTTTGAGCTAGGCTTGAGTTAATAATCTACAAAATAAGTCATATAGACAATATAAAAGACCCTACAATGCCTTAGTTAGAAAAGTGTAAGGGGAAAATATTGTATAAAAGAAGAAGAATAAAAATGTAAGAGAATGTGTGTGGATATATTGTGTTAATACTCGGTGATTCTCAAGTATTTATATACCTAATGTATTTACATTGTAAATCATAAGATCGCAAACTTACTCGTAAGAGTATTTATAGAGAATATTTAATTCATCGTGAATGATAATGAAATTAGTTTATTGATACGAGTTAATTATATAGACATCCATCATGTTAACTTGTGAGACAAGACTTTCAAGTAAGCATCGCGGTAATAACTTAAAGAATTTAAGTGGGACTCATATTAATAACTTGTAAGATGAAAATTTAGACATGTACCAATATTGATAACTTGTAAAATGAAGAATCTAGGATGATACTAGTAAACCGGGCATGCCTTGAATCTCATGTCATGTCTAATATGATAATGAATAAGTGTGCCTATCAATTTAGGTTGGTTGTCTTTTTTCTTTCATTATTTTTCTCTTTTTTTTACCTTATATTTTTTGGTAAGTTTATTTAGGTCAAGGTTATTATTATTTTTATTGGCCTTGATTGGACCGAGTTATGAATTGAATTAAAGAGTCATTAAAGAATCAAAAACTAGATTAAAAATAAAAAAAATAATTTTTTTGATGCATGTATAACACACTAGTGCGTTAACAAACCTATCATCTTCTAATGGCATGTGCGATGGATCTCGATCTTCGATGATGATCTTTGTTGGAAGCATTGGCATTGTCTATACAAGGAAAATCCTTTTGTACGGTGTGTGTTCACAAGAAATCTACGGTGGAGCTCTATGGCTTGTTTTCCTTTTTCTTTCCTTATATTCCTTGTTTTCTCTTTCCTCTTTCCTTTCATGTTTGGTTAGGTCATCTAGCCCAACCAACTGTCCTGTTAGTCTATTGGCCTAACCAGCTGCCCGATTAGGCTTTTTTTTTTTCCTTTCTTTATTTCTCTCCTCCTTTACTTCTTCTTCTATTTTCTTCAAGCCTAGTTGGGCTTATTTTGGCCTAGTTGGGCCCTTTTCCCTTTCTTTTAATCCTTCCCTCTTCTCTTATTCCCTTTTCCTCTTCTCATTTGAGTAGGCCTTTTTTCCTCCTTTTTTTTGTTTATTTCTTCTTCTTCTCCCTCTCTTCTTATGCTTGATTGGATTTATTTATCTTGACTCGTCACAGTATATATTATTGGATTGGTTTGCTGACAATTAAGTGGATATTTGTGTCGACATCTATTGATTTTATATGGAGATTATGAACTTAAAAAAAAAAATTAATTTTATTCAATTAAGCCTTCAAAGTTTAAAGTGTTATACGTGTTTTTGAATAGAAAGAATATAATTAAATATTTTTTTCTAATTTTCTTTTTATTAAAAAAAAAAGACTTCAATGAAAAGTGAATCTAGTCTTGCACATCTTCGCATCAATATAGCAATTTGGATATGTGGTATCCAATTTAGCATCCCTCGTTAGCTCTTTGGTACCTTTGACCTAGTGAGATCGATTAAATTTTCTATAAACGAGTTGACATGCCCGCGCGCTGCCGCGAATTTATAAAACAAATATACTTGATAGTGCTATAAGTGTGAACCAACGCTAGATAAGTAATAGAAACTAAAGGTATGATGGAGCAAATATTTCATGATGGAAAAAAAAAGTTGTGTTGGTGATAAAAAACTTAGAGACTGAACAAAATGATTTGTAGCAATCTACAGTGTTTTGTGAGGAAAGATACAGTGCTTTCGCCACATGATTTAGCTTTTCTGTTAATAAAAAGCAAAAAAAATTACAAAGCTAAATTCTCTACCAACTTAATATTAAAAAAAAACCAACAAAGATAATTTTGGAAGGAAAAAAACCCATGAGGAAAAACATTGTAGCAATTGACAATATTTTGTGAGGAAAACTATAGTGCTTTCCCCAATAAAATAAAATAAAAAACCATTTAGAGAAATATTGTAGCAATCCACAGTGTTTTGTGAGAAAAACTACAATGTTTTCCTCATATGATTTAGCTTTA
>Ga0307517_10015066_pt1 | contig 10302 bp, 11 predicted proteins | sample 23_EM_MG_FD_194515 | JGI IMG/M metagenome (GOLD analysis project Ga0307517, IMG submission 194515) | Populus trichocarpa ectomycorrhiza microbial communities from riparian zone in the Pacific Northwest, United States - 23_EM | ecosystem: Host-associated > Plants > Roots > Unclassified | place...
GAATCAATCAGGAAGGTGGAATAACTCCGCGTAATCTGGCTAGACAACGGGTGTCTTATTAAACCACGAGTCTGTTCAAACGCCCCTTCATAAAATTTTTTGATCTCAGAGAGAGCATTAGGTCGCGTCGCAAAGCCATGGGCAGTTCCTATATGAAAAAAGTCAGCAACAACTTGAATTTCATGATCATGGCTGAGCGCTGAACCAAGGCTTGGTACACAATAAATTCATAGTCAACAGAATCCTCCCTCCCAGAAAAAGTAGCTTCGCATTTATCGCGTAGACTATCTGGAAAAAATATGTCATCTAGGAGGCCAGAATCGGTGAGCAATTTGCTTTGGCCATTGATTGGATGTACCCTCGACACAGATCCAAGATGCAGGAACTTTGATTGACTTGGCCTGGGCAAGAGTGGAAGGGCCTGGATTATAATGCTATCCACGAGACCTGTGCTCCCAAGGGGTACAGGGTGGCGGCTCCAAAGCAATACCTTGAATTCGAGGGGTTTGTTTCGGTTCAAGTAGAAAAATCTTTACTAACCGGGCTGTTCCGATCTTTTCATACTTCTTCTTTTCCGAGTCCTTCAGTGAGCCAATTAACTGCTATAATATATCAACGATGCACATATAGGCAGATGGTGCATGAGATCATACGAGGTTCAGTGTTGGTTGGTCGATTCCTGTCAATGATAAACGATGGAATCTTGGGGAGTGCGACAGTGAAGATGAATTTGACCCAGGTTCACGGGGAACATTTGACTCTAGCTCGATCAGGTAGCCTCAAAACCACTCGGTTGTTAATAAAGGAAGTACAACCGCTGCAACCATTATTGAAGGCGGCAGATTTTCGAGCACTGCGCTACAGAGTGTAGTACACGAATGTCATACAGACTCATACTCATAATATTTAGGCAAATTGTAAATTTAAAGGACAAGCGTCTTGGAAAACCATTCAACAGTTTGTTCGAACGCTTCTTCATGTGCCAACTTGACTTCAGGGACATTCAGGTTCGGACGAGCAGCAAATCCGTGAGCGGTTCCTGGGCAATTATCAGTTTCCGGTGTGCTTTATCGGACAGGCCTACAACCCACCTTTATAGTCTTTGAATTCATATTCCATAGCACCTTCTTTATCTTTTTTCCCTGCAAGAATTGCTTCACATTGCAACCGTTTCGAGTGAGACCAGAATATGTCCTCTGTCGAAAAAATTCAGCGTAGATGCACTGCCTAAGAGATTGGATCGTACCCTCCGCACAAGCCCATGATGTGGGGACTCTTATAGCCTCGACCTCGCTTATTTTGCACCCTCCAGGATGGCAGATCACAGCAGTGTGTATAAACTCTGTCCCTGCAAAGCGAACAGCTGCGGATCCTCCATAACAATACCTGGTGACATGATGGAAGAAGAATTTAGTTGAATCTCAAAGCTTTGGTCAAGAACAGAGTACTCGCCCCACAATGCCCAATTTCTTGTATTTCTTCGTCTCGTTAAGCAGGTTAATGAACTTGAATGATTGTGTCAGCGAGACTACAATAATATGAGTATGCAGTCCTCACCGAAATAACCCTTTTATCCGCGACTGCTGGCCGGCTGTGGATGAACGCGGGGATATTGGGAATCCCGGCGAATAGGATGAATTTAATCCAATCCAAGATCGACATTTTCACGCCCGCTCGGTCTGGGGCTCTCAGGTTATCCAGGGGAGTAATAGGCCTTCCTATAGGTTCATATATTAAATCGTAGAAATATTCTTGGCCGACAGTCTGTTCAAACTGACCGTCAAAGTAGTCTGGAATCCAGACATCACACTCCAACCGCTTCGCCAAATTATCGGCCATAATTTTACAGTTTTTCAAAGGCAACCCAAAGCCATCAGTTAGAAAGATGAGAGCGTGTTGGGAAGTCTCGCCATTCGGAGCAGATGCGTGATAAGCCCCAAGAAAGTCCTGGTCGATGGTGCCTATGGGGTCTCCAGGTAGAACAAAACCTTCTTGACATTTTGGGCATGACATGGGGAAGATTTGGTATGGAAGGTCGGCTAGAGATTTCACCAACTGGAACTATCGGTTTCGGAAAAGGAAGACAGGCCGCAGAAGAATGGACCCTGCATATTGTACAAGACATACATTGAGCGTGTGTGTGTGTGTGTGTGTCAGAATCGGAACTTGAATGCATGGAAACTTCCGTGTCATTTTCATCCGACCCAGACCCATTTCGCGCATGTTGTGGGCATTTAAGATGGAAGAAATCCCCGGTGAACCAATTGACCTGAAGGAATACGATGATCTGTCCGGTAGATCTCCGGTTCCCTTCCGCATCAAGATGGTTCCTCGTCACGAAAAAGTCCAGGGGGCACTCGGAATTTAAACTCGTTCGGCAAGCAGAAAAGTATCTTTATTCATTTATCCTTTTTGTAGGGCTAAGTGAGCCAGACCAAGTAGATGAAAAGGAAAAAAAAAATGTGTTTCGAAAAAAGTGATGTGTGAATAAGCTTTTTGAGTCGAGGAATACCATGATGTGCATTAGAGAAGGCCCGGATTTGGAGGTTTGAATGGGATTTCCTCTCCTTCTACGGTATACAGATGAGTGAACTTGGGAACCAACGTGAGGCACCTCATGTCATAATCATCCAATTTGACATCGCGGGCGCCTATAAATTCTCGTTTGGATTATTGACTTGGCATCGTGAACATGATGACGAGTCATTTATTCATTTCAGGTCGCTTATACAGTGGAATAAATTACGTGTTGAAGTGTTCTTGGTGGGGCGTTCCAAGAAGCTCGTGGTACTGGCAGGAGTGGAAGTGAGTGTCTCCAGTGAGATTCCAAGGGGCCTCGTTGATGAAGATCTGCCCCTTATTATTCATCTGCCAATCAAGATACTCCGACCTACACAACGAGACAAGTCAAAATAAGCGACAGCCCAAACCTATCACCATTTACTATAGGTGGAGTGGAGCAAATTGGGAAATACCAGGCGCAGATCTCAGAATCGGAACTTGGATGCGCGGAATCTTCCACCTGCAGTTACCCATCGAGTGGCACTTGTCACTTTCATCCAACCGTCGCGATGCCCTCTCCAATGACTGGAGAATCGGATTGCATCAAGTTTCGATAATGAGTGGGCCCCTTTGCTGCAGCATTGTGAGTTCTTAAGTTTGTATAGATGTTAGGCTGACTCATGGGAATGCAGCTTCCAGAGAGTTTGCCTGCGTGAAGGCGAATCGATGATCATGATGATGTGATTGAATTTACTTGGAATGAGTTGTACCCTCTGGTCACATGGTTATGGGCTGTGGAAGGCCACGTGTATGCTGGGCTTACACCGAATGCCCGAGGAACTGCCAGCTCCTGGAACCTGTTTTCTCGGTGTAAATAAGGTGCGGAATTATTGTCTCTCGCATCTTGATGCTTTTGCGGTGACACATAGAATGGTGCACGCTGCGCGAGGTGCCGGAAAGAACGACTTATGATATTCTCGAGTCATACAAGTTCGTGGAGAAGGCGCCAGGCACCTCCGTATCTTGAGGCAGCTGTCGTGCTCTCCAGATCTTCTTCTATCCAGCAATCATATTTTGCCGATGATGAAAGAAATAATTTTCCAAGATATCGTCATCAGTGTGTTCCCCCGGACGACATACAAACTCTGGGAACTATTATCGCCTTGGCGCAGAAATTCTGTTGAAGACATATGCATACTGCATATGGTCACTCAGGCTCTCGAAGTGATATCATGAGTATGCCTTCAGCTTGTCATACCAGTGACTGATCTTCTCTTTCATCAGGGAGTAGCTCATCTACACGAGAATACCATTGCTCACCGGGTACGTTCACGGCGTTATCGCCAAGGATTTGCCTGTTCTAACTAAGCATAATTTGTTCGTTAGGATTTATTCTTGAATAATTTCGTAGTCGAATGGTTGCCAGAATCTCTAGACGAGCAGGGATCCATGACGCGACCGCGTGTGCACTTGATTGATTTCGAGACTGCCATACAAGATTTCGCCAAGGGTTCCCCTCCATCGTCGCGACGCTGTACAGGTACTCCCATGGAGGATTCGACATACATTCGCCCTTGGGCTCCTGAAATTTCAAGCAATGAAAGTTACTTCCCCTTCATATTAGACATGTGGCAATTTGGAATTGATCTTCAGGGTGAATTTCCGGTGGGTTTCTCCTCATTCGAGTTCAAAAATTCCTTAGACGGGCCTGGCTGATGTTGACGATCTTTGGGAAGATCTTTTATCTGCGGACCCTATGAATCGACCATCCACAATTGAGGCTAAGCGCTGACTCCTTGCACAGAAAATAATAATCTCAAGAACTGGATAGTGGCATTGGAATATTCAAGGAAATTGTAGATTTTTGTCGTACAAACAGGTCCAGCCTTTGCATCGCTGGACTGCTTTTCCCAACCCTTCCCTGAAGAATTAGAGCCACCAAGTCGGACCAGAGCTGTTCTAATTCTGGTGCTTTCGTCAATTTTGTCAATTTTATCTATTATATAACTGATTCATGAAACCGAGATACCGCGCATTCCTTCTGAATCAAAGTGCAGAAAGGAACTCAATTGCGCAAGCAGAGGACTGTAATGGGCGCCGAAAATTTGTGTTTGGTGACCATTGAAACCAGAACAAATGGAATGCTACATATAAAATCTATGTTCTAGCCATGCTGTCGGTCGGCATATCGAAGCGCGCAGAAGGTTGCGTTAATAGCAGCGCAAGGCTATGGAAGGTAAGACGACTATCTCCATATGAAAACACACACGAAATTCACAGAAGCGCCTGCCCAGTCATAGCCAAAGCCGAATTTAGGGTGGAGACGCCTCACAAATGTGAACTCTGGAGCTCATGCTTGCCCCAATCGGGGTAGAGGCGCTCCACGGAACGTGCATGCCCAATCATAGCCGAGGCCGAATAAGGGCAGCGGCACTTCATGCGCAGCGTAATCAAGAAGTTGCGCCTTACCGACCATAGCTCCACACTCACTACCCATGGCAGCCCTTTCGAAGATGGCGAATGCTTAGAGCGCTGAAGGACGAGACGTGAATATTTGAATGGTAGAGGAGGAAGAAACAGAAAAGTCACAGATACCATATGTTCCGCAAGGCGAGATGTAGATCGAGTAACTCAGAAAGAATGAACATCCATCGAAGAGGCCGAATGGGCTAACAGTCACAATTCAAATTTAGAAATGATCAACGAAGATATTTGGAAAGGAGAAAAGATGACGAGAGAGATTTGAAGGCTAGCCCTGTTCTAAGCAATAAGTATCAGCGGGAGCATCCTGCAAGATTTCAAGCGCTTAAAGCTACCGGCATTCCTGACAGTTATGTGGCCGCCAATTTTTTCTTTCCTTCTCCTTACAAATAAGTACGACCAATCACAACACTCGTTTTCCTCTTTTCCAGACACGTCCACGCGTCAGCGAGTGAAGAAACTGCTGGCTGAGGAAGCTGATGGGAGATGACGAGCGTCAGTCAATCCCCCCTCCCAACGTCGGGTCCGGGGTTCCGTTGGGGTTCCCCGTGGGTTGCGTGAACTTCTCCGCGATAACAACGGTTAGGCTCACGCAAAGTAACCTGGGATGAGCGTATATATCTAGTATCATCTTCAATGCGTCGAACTTGCCACGAAATTGGGTGCGCGTGGCCTGTGAGGCATCCGGGCGAGGGGGGGGAAGCGTTAACGCCGATGATGTCATATTCCTATATTTAGAAGCATTCATGATTAGGTAAGTTAGTTAGTTAGTCCGGAGGATATACAAGACTAGACACCACACACACAGGTGAGGATCACGACACATGGACGTGAACCGCGACACACAGGTGACAATGTGTCGCAACACATTTTGAAGGGTGCTGCTTCTGCATTCAAAACTCCGACAGGAGTTACGAACGTGACCAATCAGATGTCACCCATCACAACTGATCTTTCTTTCACCCACCATGATTGCCCCCACCCGTCGCTCCCTTCCTGCAGCCCCCGCCTCACTGTTGCCCTTACATATCCCACCCACACTACCACGTGACCAGAAACACGAACACGCTGGAACACGAAGGCAACCACAACCACAACCACGCCAACCACCCCGAAAATGGCCCCGCACCCGACAGCGTGGGCGAGCAGGGTGGCGAAGAGGAGGGCGAGGTGACAAGCGGGGGGGTTACGGGAGCGTTGCGAGCCCCTCCCGTGAGTTCGTTTGCACAGGACGAGGTGGTGAGATCCCACCACCGGCCTCGTCCTGGAAGCGAACGAGAACAAGTTTAAAGGAAGGTATGGACAGGGCGAGGACGCCGGAATTCCACCGCCGTCCTCGTCGCCCCTACACTATCAAGCGAGCCAGACGAGGCGACGGGATCACACTGTCTGCTTTGTCATACACCCTCCTGCGAGCGGATGCAGTGTCTGGGAATCTCGAGGAGGGGCTGCAACCTCAATTTATGTAGTATTACTTATCTTAATAGCTACTCTTTGTATTTTAATAGCTACTCTTTGTAAATTTTACACTTTGAAGATTACTTGCGCAGGGAAAAAAAGTAGTCCTACCTCCTGTATTGGTGGATAATGTTAAATGAACTCGGGATGGACTTAGTGAATTCTACTGCAAGGGTTATCACATGACACGGAAAATGCGACACACCCAAACCCGGCGAACACATGCTTGGCATCAGTGGGTCGTATTTTGGGCCGGTGTGTCGCTCTTCTTTTTGTCTGTCGCATCTTTTTCTGTGTGTGTGTGTCCACTCTTGTCCGTCCTGGTTAGTCCGTAGTTAAAAAAAAATCGACCCCTGGTCTCAACCTGGTCTTACCCATCCAACACCTCACTTTCTTCGACAGTAGTTGTTCAAGTTGTTCCCTCCCTGAGCAAAATATATTTTGGATGATTGCCCCGCAAATTTCCCAGCCTTGGCCCTTACGCACATTCTCTTCCGCAGACCACCACCTTCGGACACATGTCAAAATCAGGGCTGATCGCTGGCGGAAAGAACTTTGTTTCTTTACCTTCCTTCAACACCTAGACTCCCTCGCGAGTCGTATTGCTGGCACTATTCTTCGATGTCCTCGAGCTTCACTGCTCCTTACAATGTTACCATCAGCAATGATTCTCCTACTATTACCTACTTTCCATACAGAGACGGGCCAGTGAGCGGAGGGTGGAACTTGACCTGCACCAACTCAGTCGAAGCAACTTGGGTTCCTCATAGTTTTTGTGCCGGGACAAGTTCACATCGTACGACATACGTTGGTGCGAGTTTGCTGATCGAATTTGAAGGAACCGCTGCGTAAGTCTTCAATGCCGTGTGGCAATACCACAGAATAAACACTCACACGTTTAGCCCAATAGCTATCTGTATGGGCAAGCTAGTGCAGGCTCGTTCGTGATTGAGTTGGACGGCCAGACCAGCTATTCGTCGCCCGGTAACCCATCACTCGGGCTACTCAGCAAAACTGAAGAACTTGCCTTCGGCAAACACAGGCTATCCTTCAATGTCACCCAAGGAGCAACTGTTTCATTTTCAGAAGCGATTCTCACAGTCGGGGTTGGGAACACAAACAGGTTGGAAGTTTCAATTCGCTGGCTGACCTATACTAAACTCTTCCTCAGCGGTGCTTACAACCTACGGAACCGCACTTTGGTCCCGTTCACTCAAACCAGCGATGGCCTTTCAACGCTCAATCCACAGTTTAGCTACACGGGTGCATGGTACACCAATGTACCTGGAACCATTGGGGTTACGGGAGTGGTATATCCGCGCCAACACACGAGCCAGACAGGCGCCTACGTGACGTTCAATCTTGATCAGACCTCCGCATTCTTCATATACGGCCTCATCAACTTTGATCTCGGGCCATTCAGTGTTACGCTTACGCCTCCCCTGGACTTGGGACCGCCCGTAATAACCTCCTACAATTCAAACGCGCACTGGGTTAGCCTTGACCGGGTTATGTATTGGGCGTCAGGTCTAGACCGCGATAAAGAATACTCGGTCAAGATCACCAACCTCGGGCAAGATGCCATGCCTTGGTGGGATTTCTCTCATATTGACATCATTGATGCGGGACCCACGTTGAGTTTATCTTAGCTGTCGCCTGTAAAACGTTGCTCACTTATTTGCCTTCAGGTCAGGAGGTGGCAGTCCGAAGGGTAAGCATAAAGTTTCGGTTGGTATCATCGCTGGAGCCGCAGTGCGTATCATCTCCCATTGAATGAAAGAACTTCCCTTATCGATGAAGCCAGGCTGGTGGTGTTGTTCTCCTCCTTTTGTTACTCGCCGTGTTCCTTTGCTTTCGGAAGCGCAGGTGTGTGGACGCGTCCTTTTGGAAGGTTTTGTGACACTAACCATTTTTAGGCGTTCAAAACCTCCAACTCCAAAGATGGACTTGACTGCGGAGAATCAACGTCCCTTTGATTACTTCATTCCTCCAGCTGCCCAGGATGTTCCATATAACCCCTACGGTTCCCCTCCGCGTGAATTGACGCCTGTTCTTCCAGGTCAACCTTATTCCTATGAGTTGTTTATATTCATCTTAAATGTTGCCAGCAGGATCTCCGGGGGTATATAATCCGCTCCTACAACCTCTGCTATATACCGGCCATCCTGAAGTGCGACCCACGCAGTTCAACAATGCCGCCTCGCCTCCACCACCGTTGTCGTCGTTGCCGTCGCTGTCACCATCACCACCAAGTTCGGACTTGTCGTCATCAAGGCTACCGTATCAACCTGGCGGATTGGTTGCTCGGTCGCGGAATGAGTCCAAACTGTCCAGTTATGCCAGCGGCAGTGCGGTTCAACCGTCGGGAGGGCCTCGGTTTGTTCAAGAAGAGGACGCAGGGACACTTTCTCCCCCAGAAGAAAATGTCGTCAGACTGCCGCCAGATTATAAGGAGGCATGGAACCAGGAATCTAGGTAACTTTATTGTAATCTCTCTTTTTTTTTGTATGAACTATACGTTATATACCCGTTTTATATGTTAAAACTGCACGGGAAATCCCATTTCGCACTCTTTTCCGCATTTAGCACAACGGTAACACATTTTCGGCTTTGCCTGGTTTCAGACAGCCCTGGTTTAATAAAGGTGCCCCCCATCCCTCGCGATCTGGTGTTGACACTTATCTCGTCATCCAGAGTTTGGAACGTATGGTCGGCTTCGAATCCCTTTGTCATCGATGTATTTTTGTTGATAGATGAATAACAACCAACTAGCACAGTTCCGTTGAAACTCTCACTTTCGCTCCAGGCAGTACCGCGAGCTTCTTGGAACGCCCCTCATGTTTCAACGCATAATTTATTCTAGTGTACACACTGTGAGCTGAACCGATTAAATGAATCATAATGAATGCCCGTACTTGTCATCATGTCCGCACTTGTGGCGTCAACGATACTGCCTTGTGGGAGCGTCACACTACCCTGGGTAGGGAAGTGGTAAGTCCTGCTAGAACAACATTGTGGGTTCGATTCCCGATCTGGGCGTCAAACCATAACCTGTGTTTGCCGGGCTGTGGTTGTAAACAATAAATAGCGAAGCCACCAATCTCTACGTGGGCACTCAGTTTATCACTGCTGGGGTAAATAGTCAGCTCTCGAGCTATATTTATGTTGAATACTCTTTTGGCCTGACTAACCATTACTCTACGATTTAACGCCCATGTGACTTGTGTATGCATTTTTGAAAAATATCACGAGCACTCCTTGCTTCGAAAAAGAGTTCACAGCAAGATCTACATCTCGTGATATCCAAATCAGACAAAATTGAGACTCAGGGGCTGGCGATATAAAGTTATCTCTAGCTCCGCAGTGAACTATAATACGTGAAGCTCGGTTAAATATCGATGACAATGATCGAACAGAGTGTCTTGCCAAATGTCGAGGTGGTCCCCTCAACTTGAGAAAAGTTTTGCGTCTCCCAAGCGTCTCCGTGTTGAATGGAGAGTCAGTCCAAGTCGCGAATCTACGAGAAATGAGAATGTTCATTATAACTCCTTTAACAGGTAGTGGCTACGTTAGCATGTGGGAGGATGAGCCGTTACAGATGATGCGGTCTGGAAGAACACGACTTCGCGGTTTCGACGAGTCACAAGCCCGGGAAGCACCTGGCCACCACTCTTCCTCCATTTCGGGAGCTCCTCAGAAGCCACTGTATTTGGATCTTCCCCCGCATTCAATCTGGAAATCAATCCTGAACCTCTGCTATTCCCGCAACCGACATTAAAAGCCCAGGACACCAGCGCGCCGTATTGGTTCTCGTTGAGAATAACCGTGTCGACAATGTCTGCAGAGATGCATGATTGAGCG
>Ga0307517_10015067_pt1 | contig 10302 bp, 9 predicted proteins | sample 23_EM_MG_FD_194515 | JGI IMG/M metagenome (GOLD analysis project Ga0307517, IMG submission 194515) | Populus trichocarpa ectomycorrhiza microbial communities from riparian zone in the Pacific Northwest, United States - 23_EM | ecosystem: Host-associated > Plants > Roots > Unclassified | place...
ATGGTTTACATTGCAAGCGGCTTTGGTATAAGTATCATTTAGTTTTTACTTGTCCAGATTCAATGGTTCAATGATATTTACAGATATGCGTCAAGGATACGGTTGTAATAGTACCACCTGGCCATGGCTTCCCATCTTCCGATTAACTCCTGCAATTTATCATCGATTCTAAACAAGTAGATATGCAACCTATCAGTACATATCTTTTTCCTCATCTTATCTTTTCCACCCTTATGCAGCTTCTTCCCTGGCCTACCCTAGCCAACCGTACTCGTCCGGCTCACCTTACCGTTGATTACATGTATAAACCACCACAGTATCCGGTCCCATAGTAGTGAATTCTACACAGTTGACCTCATCCTTTTCTATCTCTCAATAGCCTCGGTCATGAAGGACAAGCTGACCCAGGCTCCAAGGCTCAAATCGCGATCTCGACACTCAATTGGAGATTCACAGCTAGATATTTGTGCCGGCCTGCGGGTGCATGTGGGGGGAGGACCTCCGGACCCCCATAGTCACAATCGCAAGTTAAACGACGAAGAAGGTCGAGCATGCGTTAACGCCTGAATTTGGTCAGGATTAAAATTTAAATGCCCATGTGTATCATTATCCACTGTATGTCGTTACATGATACTTAGCGATTTTTGCCTTAACCTCCTCCAAGCGGACTCAGACGATCTCAAGTTGGTTGGACCCTGTGACTGGGACTTAAAACCATGACCGTCTGTTTATGCCCTTGAAAGTACTTATGCATCATCCTCGAAGCAGAACCCGGCCGGCTGGTCGGCGCGGTAGCCCCACAAGTTTGCAAAAAACTCGGAATCAAACATCGCGCCCTTTATTTTCCGCTCAACAAAATCACCCACTTGCAAATAACGTCCAATACTTCCTTCAGTTCTGCAACTACAGTCCCAGTGCTTTCGCAGTCATTTCGCAGGCGATGGGGACGTGACTAACGATTTCTATCCCCCAAGTTATGAAAGAAAACAAATAGTTCCCTTTCATCTCCAGATGATCCATCTGGGGTTTCCATAGCGTTGGACGGCCACATTTTCTTCGAAAATATTAGAATGGGCGGGTATGCGGATAGAGCAGGTTGGATTCAACGACGTTCACAGAAAAGATCGGCTTGATCGACGCACCACTGTATATGCGCACCAATATCCGACTAATATCTCAGGAATATCAATATGCAAGTTTAGCCGCAGAACTTCAACTTTGATGTAGTCTAACTTTTCTTGTCAGCAGGTTCGCAGCAGCCGTTCAAATGATGAAGCTTGGCTTCTAAATCGGCCTCACAATCTACAATTGAACGGTCAGTAATCCATACCGAAATAAAGCGGGTTAATAATATACACCTACTCAGAGTCCCAGACCATCGCGTGGAATGTTACGTTTATCGAGGCGGAAGTATATTGCCATCAATTCACCTCCGATCCGTGACGCACCAATCAGTTTCTCGAAACCCTCAAATCTGATTCCGTTGCGTCACATGCGGTGATATTGGTCAAGCAGCAACAATAGAGTTCGGTAAGCCTTTACAAGATATCGGAGCGAGCGAGAACTGAAATCGTATCAAAATTACAGCAGAAGAAACTATGTAGGAGTTTCGAAGGTAAAATCTATGGGCGAGATGAATTAAATGGAAGGAAAGGGAGGAAGAGAGAAAGAAAGGGAAAGAAAATGAAATTACACGGTGAAGGTGGGAAGAATTCCTCCCTCACAAACGAGTTCCATCTGTATTGAACCACCGAGCGATACCAGGCAGAGACGGGCAATACCTATTGGATTTTGAAGGAGCAGCGTTCCTCAATCTCCGCAGGGCTGATCTGGTAGGAGGGCGGGATAGGCTAGCGGCATATCCCTCTGTAGTGATCGGATCAGCCCACCGAACTCGCCTTCCAGAAGTTGGTGTATAAGGAGCCAAATCACTGCGTCGAGCTCGCTTGGATCTGGTGGGTCCTGTGTCTTCACTCTCGTCACCGGCGTTTCGAATATGTGAAGGCGTCGCAGCAGACTCAAATTCTTCGCGGGGGCGCGTCCTGGTGAATTTGGGGAGTTCAACAAGTGGTTCAGTGCGTCGAGCTCGCTTGGACGGTCTGATAGGTTGCGTCCCTTCAGCATCTTCGTCGAGAGTCCGACGCCGTGAAGGTGTCTCTGTGGATTCGGATTCATCACGAGAGCGCTTCTTCCGGGAGAGACGAGGAGTAGAGGAAGTTTGGGAGATGCGGGGTTGACCGTTCTGCTTCTCGAAAGAATGTTCATCCTGAAGTAAAATTCGGGTGAGTAAAGCTGATCAGAGAAGATCAAAAATAGGAACTTACCATCCGTAATTGTTTACAAGTTTGAGCATCGAACAAGCTGCCAGAGTTGTCAATACCGCGAGCAGGTTCATTCCTGCGGTGTTGCAAACGGCGGAGGCGCATGGGTGGGGGGTGTGCTCCTTGTCTTCTTGCGGTTTCAGCGTTTACGGAGAAGGGGTCCGATAGGATGTCTTCCTCGTCGAGATTGAATTGTATTGCCGCCTCCCATGGTTCCATAGCGTCCACCTCGGCCTGTAGCTCAACAGGTACTTGAGGTAGAGGGACGAAAGGGGTGTCGGGGATTGAAGAATTTTGGTGGCCAAACGTAGATGTTGATGCGCCAGAATTATACGCGGCTTGAAGTGCCGCGATACTGGGATCGACTTCGGATTGGTACCAAAAACCTTCTGGAGAGGCGACGGTCGGGATGGGGGTAGAGTCGAAAGTTGTAGCCGGAGGATCTTGGCTGCGAACTGCAGCTATCGCCGAGCCCCAGAAATTATACGCGGCTAAAGTAGCTGCGACACTGGGGTCGACGGGGAGCTGGTTCCAAGAGGCGGGCTGTTGGGGTTGAACGACTTCTACGGGTTGGCTGGACGGATATTCGGACTGAAAGGGTGCCTAGAAAGATGGTGGTTATCTGGGCGGGAACGAGCAGGAAAACTCACGAAGATAGTGGAGCTGGTGGGCATCGAGCTCATGGGGCTCTGCTGTTGGGCGCTGGTTACGCATTGTTCCTGCATTTATCACGGTAAGTCCTTGTTAAACGATCAAGAATGAAGAGAGAGACTGACGAAGGGATAGGAACTGGTGTACACCGAGCTCGATGAGGTCTGCTGGTCGGGGCCGGGTGCATGCTGCTGCTGCTGCCAGATGAAGGTTAGTCCCTGGAGGTGGTCAGGAATCAAAAAGAGACTAACAGAAGAGTAGGAAGTGGTGTGCATCGAGCTCCATGAGCTCTGATGCTGTTGTAGCTGCTCGGCCAAGTGCTGTTGCTAATTGATGGTATAAGTCTTCCACGATGTTGAAGGAGCTAACGTAACTCACGTAGGAATCGAAACTGGTATGCATCGAGCTCGAGAAGCTCTGTGTCTGGTCAGCCAATGGGTTAGTGGCGCCGACATAAGTTGACTGCAAGAGTTGCTTTGAACAGGAGGTAAGTCTTCGCAAAAAATAGGCATGAAGACGGAAGAAACTCACCAATGGAATACAGGTTTGTGAAGTCGGATCGAAAATGCAGATCTGGAGTTGCGGGTCCAGCTGTGAGAAGACAAGTTAGTTCAAAGCACCTCTATGAGATGAAGACCAATTCACATATGGCAACCAAGCGCCGGTATTGCTGTCCCGATAACAAATCTGCAGTTGTTGGGGGTTCGGCTGCATCTGCGGCTATCGGAATGGCATCGGTAACCGCGGACAAATACGAAGAAACCGCAGAAAACTTACAGCCGGTTCCCAGGTAGTTTGCTGATCATTGGTTTGCTGTTGGATGTGTCAGCTTGAAGAAGGTTAGGTAGGTATGAGATAACTCACAAAGGGTACCCTGTTCGGAGTGTTGCTCGAGTATGCTGGTGATTCGAAAGTCGGTTGTTGAGGTTCTTCGGTATCGCAAGGTGGAGGAGAAGCCATTTCGGCGTCCACATTCATGTCGGCATCCGGGAATGGCATCTGGTAGGAAGCCGAAGTGTCCATAGCCTCGTCGTCGACAGCCGTGGATGGGGTATCGGCTGGCTGCTGGAATGCTTGAGTTCCCCACCAAGAGGTGGTCGGAACCTGCGCTGCCAAAGAGACCCAGGAGGTGGACGCTGCAGGTTGGGGTCCAGTCGTCCAACCCATGATGTTGTCGATGTTGATGGAAGAGGGCTGGGTGTCCTGCGACAAGGGAGTGAAAGTCGATGCTGCCATTGGGTTTTGCGGCGCCTGGACGCTGGAGTACGCGAGATGTGCGAAGACGTTGGATGTAGACACGGGTGCCACATATGCAGTAGTGGCGACTGGGATTGGCCGCTGCTGGAAGTAGGAGGAACTCGCATTGGCGAAGCTGGTTACAGCGGGCTCAGCCGAGTTCGGTGCTGTGGGTGTCTCAGCATAAGTACTATTGGCACCAGGCCCGGCGTTTTCGTTTCCAACGCTCTCTTCCTGCCTCACTTCTGGCGGGGATAGCCGCGAAAGGAATGAGGGGGGTAACATGTTTGTCGTAACCGAAGACGTCGGCTGGGTTGCAGATAGTTGAGTTTGAGACACCTGTTGAAGGGGCGCGCGGCGGACAGATGGCTGGGTCCCAGAACCAGAAGCAATAGGTGTCGATAGCTCAGGCTCTCGCCTCCTGAGCGGAACTGGAGAGACGGACGGAGCCTGATTGCGAGCTGCAGAGGAGGCAGGCACCGGAACGGGGTTTGCATAGCCGGGAGGGCTGGGAGGAGGATCACGCGAAGCATGCTGGCGAGGAGCGTACGGAGGCACCAAACCTTCTTCAATGTTCAAAGTGCTCCTGGGGTTGAGCCAGACTTGGACTTGACGACATGCAGCATCCCAGCCAGTTAGATCATCAACAGCCGGCTGAAGGGCCTTGAATTTGCCTTTGCGGATTTCACTCTCGCTCTTGCCATGGAGCGGAGTCGGAATAGGAAGAGCTGTGCTAGGGATGGACTTCCAGGGAGGAGGCACGTAGCGCGGGGGGCGGAAGGTCATGGGAATGAACTCGTAGACACCTGGACGAGGAGGAAGAGGTGGTAAATCAAGCGGTTCATCGTCATCATCAAAATCGTCCATCGCAATGTCGTCTGCGTCGTCGTCGATCTCGGTCGCAGTATCATTGGTGTTCATGGCCGCAGAGGTGTTTCCGTTACTGTGAAAAGGAGAGTCAATATTCGTTCGAAATGGCGAAAAAAGAAGGGCAAGGACTTACTTGTTTGGGGATAGGGAAGGCATAACGATTTGGGGCTGGATTAACTGGCCATTGGGACCAGTCTTAATCCTCCAGTCATCGATATCCTTCGTCCTGCTGACGACGATGGGAAGGTAGCGTGCATAGAAGGGTTTGTCTTGGTTCTTCGGGTCACTGTAAAACTGTTTCTTCTCCCGCTCGTACATATAGGTGGTACCACGGTCGATCATGTCCTGGAAATCGATTCTGGCACTAAAACGTTCAATCTGGTGGAAATCCCGCCAGTTTTTCGCGATAGCAAAGGACAATTTTCCCTCATCCCTCATCTTTCCTATGAGAGAAGATGCAGAACGATTCTGAGAGGCTTTTCGACAGCGTAAGGACGACGTTTTCTTGGCCTTCTTGTACTCGGTATATCGGAACTTGCGAGCGGGGCGAGGGGGACGGGGAATGCGATGGCCTTCGAAGTCAATGGGCTGGCCATGGTTGTCGATGAGGCCCAAATGGAAGCGGTACAAGAGGGCGTCGGAAACGGTGTTTATAACCTTACCCAGGTTTGTATTTGGTCCAGAGTAGTGCCTCAGGGAGAGTTCTTTGGCTTCTGCACGACGATGGAAGCTGGCAGTGACTCTGGTTTGGTTACGCGTGGCCACTGCGCTTGGGTTTTGATTTCCGATGTGCAAGACGGTTGCTGGTGCGGGTGCGGGTGCGGGTGCGGGTGCTGGTGCAACGGGCATGGGGCCTCCTGGAATGCGTGACGAAGGCACAGGCATGGGGAGAATAGGGATGGTGGTGTCGTACTCTCTTCCCTGAAGAAATGCGATTTGCGCATCGGTGTAGGCTGGGATGAAAATGGAGTCCCGAGGGGGGAGAGGGGGGGGAGAAGGGTTGGCAGGATTCCATGGATTGGTGCCTCTGGCGCGGTTCATGTAGTGGGGATGCATGGTGGTGGGTGGAGATGCACTGGGTGGCATTCACGTCGCCCCAGCTTTAAGTGAATCTGGAAGAGAGCCACTTGGGCACTAATGGTCCGCCAGGGAGTCATAAAGCGACACGGAATATCCATTGCTGGAGCTTGGTGCACAATCCTGTGTAATCTTAGATATTGGCCCGGTGCTGTGAATCGAAACGCTTTGAAAGTCGTGTTTCCAAGAAAAGCGTCAATTGCCAGTTTTAAGTAGTCCTGTTTTTACCACGCCCCTAAAACCGCGCTAGAAAATCATTATGTAATCTTCGGACTTTGAAACCACGTCGCGTCGATTTCACGCGACAGCAACAACTTTTGACTGTTTTTTGAGAGGAACCGTTTGTGTATTGCTAATTAAATATAGAAACCAAATTTTGAGGGGAGGTAGGTGCTCTTTGTGTGAGCATTTTTGTCGATGGATAAGGCCAAAACCCATGCACGTGATCTGAAGGTACTTGCCGTTATCGACATTGATTTTCCTACCGCTTCCGCATCCACCTAGAAGGTTCCAAATTTTTGATACAGTACACATTTAGACCCATTAATAAATTTTCTCTCTTAACAAATTTGAAAGGACCTTGCTATCTGTCTGTTGAATGGAGGGAAAGGTAATTTCAAAGTCCGAAGATTACATAAACATTTTCTAGCGCGGTTTTGGGGGCGTGGTATTGGCATGGTAAATAACAGACTTCATATATCGTGATCCGTAGGGCCTAAGTTTTAAGCGCTTTCATGATCGACGTTGCCTCGTGTCGTTCAACAACCTCACACTATCACAAGAGTACACAAATGATGTCATTGTTTCTCTACTGGAAAAAATTCACGACGAAGAAAAATACTACATACTCAAGTACGAAAAATGGTTCATGGAAGGGTCTCATGAATAGATGCCAGTAACCAGCCAACCCCATGAATGAAAGAATCCAAAAAAACCAAGAGAGAAAGAGGTAAGAATGAAAAAGGAACGATAACCAGTTATCGAATATCCGTATCCAACGGCACCCTGCACATCGGGCAGGTTTTGGCTCGAGCAACCCATCGCCCAAGGCATTTCTCGTGGAAGGAATGCTGGCAGATCGAGGTCAAAGCTGCCATATCTCCATCCCTGAACTGTGAAAGACATATCCCACATCCGTTTACGGTGACGTCTAACAGCGTGATCTTCAACTTGATACGTCCATCTGCAGTCTTCCTACGGCGCGCGATCTCAATACGCCCGACGAGCGACATGTTGTCGTTGGGGTTGGACGGCTTCGGAGTAGATACCCTGTCTAAGGGAGGGGCGCGGGGTGAGATAGGGTTCGCGGGCCCAAGTACCTCCTGAACCAAGAGCAGAGTCTGGTTGTTTGTTGAGATGGATGCCTAGTTGGTGCCAGCCGTTGTGACCAGAACTCACATCGTAATCAGAGCCGTCCTGCTCACCGTCTTCTAACCGAGAGACCAGCAGGTCGAAGTCCGTGAGATCTGAAAACCCAGCGCTCTGCGGTGTCCGACTCGGACCCGATGACTGCGGTAGCAGGGGTGTGCTTGCTGCTTGTATCGAGTCAAATGAGAGGGGTGGATCACCCAACAGCTCAACTGAAGAGGGTGCCCGAGACATTGTAGATAGATGAGGAGGCGGTGCGAAGCGAAATTCATCCGATCGAGGAGTAGATGTTCCACTGATCGAAAAATTGTCAAGCGCAGTATCCTCCAAGTCAATCAACAACCCTTCCGGACAGGAGTTGAATGAATGGTCATTCTTTTCTGCGTTATGGCAGGGTCTCTCATTGAATGCATAGGTGGAATCGACCGCACGACGGGAGGCAGATGGTGGTGGTCGTGGTAATGGTCTCCCGTAATGGTGTCGGGTGGGCGTCATAGGCTCCAATGAACTTAATTTTGCCGACAATGTGGTAGGTGGTTGCAGAGAAATGGTCAAATGGGGAAGGGCGATCTGGGGAGTTAGGGGCTCGGAGATTGAATCGGTGAGTAAATCCGGGACAGGTCGGGCCGGGGAAGAAACAGGGGGTGAAGTGTCGACTGAACCTGCACGATCAAAGCGAGTGTGATATAGTACTGGTGTGCTCGGGAGTGGGGTTTCAAGCGCCTTCTGATGCATAGCGACTGCCGCAGCAGCTTTGTCAGTTGTGATGTTTAGCTGGGCAATGGCATCGACCCGAAGTGGGGATGGCTGGGCAATGTACTTTAACGTCAGAAAAGGTGGCGGAGAGGGCGACGTTGCACGGATGCGGACTGATGTCAACGGAGGTCCAGGGAGTGGCGGGGCCATTTCTCCTGTTGGAGTTTCGAGGATGGATGTAATGGAACTCGCGAGTGAGGTATTGGAAAGCGTCGACAAAGAGGTTGGCACCCTTCGACTAATGGGATAATCCCTCGACGAAGCGACGGGCTTGACATGAGGTGCTTCTGATGAATATTCATCTCGAGTGGTTTCGGGAGAATCAATATGCGACTGCTGCGCTCGAGTCGTGTTGGCGGTGTGAGTGCCAAAAGTAAAGCTCTGGCTCCTGGTCGGCGAAGTCCCAAGATTTCTCGTGCTTTGAATAGATTCAACGGCCGACATGAGGCTACGAGGATGTTCATCCCCGTTTTTGTCCACATCAGCGTAAGTGTCTTCGCTCAAAACTTCCCATGCGTCCAAATGTTCAGGATCGAGCCCCTTGGCGCGTTCTTTTCCCTTGTTCGAGAAAATCTTTCTTGACAAAGGCTCGCTTTTGCTGGACGCTACAGAAACAGAGGATAAGAGCGGAAGCCCAAGGAAAGAGGCGGCTGCAAGGGATGTGGAGCTTCGGAAAAAGGTAGAACGTGAAACCGCGTATGGAGAGGGAGATGGAGATGGATGAGCGGACATCGCCCGATCGTGATGGACTGGTGACTTGGGGGGGAAGAGGGTCCTGAGGGGAGAAAGGGACATAAATCTCCGCTTTGTGCTTGAGGTGGGTGATAGACCCCCGTGATCTTGAGTTGGGGTTGGAACCGGGTCAATTTCGAGCTTTGGTTTCGTCATGGTTCGACGACCTCGCGTTTTGTTATCGTTATTGTCGCTTTCCTTGTGAGAGGCTTCAAGCGCAGTGGTACGACCCGGAAACTCAACTCCGCGTCGCCTTCTCCAGTCCTTGCGGACTCTTTCTTCCAGAGCCGCACCCTTGGGGAGGTCAGCCGAGCAGACAGGGACAGAGTTCATTTCGATAATGAATAAAGACTCGTCGGAATCTGAGGCATTATCGATATTTTCGGATTCCGTGGCTTCCGTCGATGGAGCTATGTTCTCCACTGACGCCTCTGGGTGCTCAGGGATGTCTTCCGGTATTGCTAACGGGAGAATCGTTGTGGGTACCAGAGATGTTGTACTGGAGCATACGGAAAGTGGCGGTGTCGTCATAGCCTCCTGAAATGAAGGCGGAGGATAATCCGGAACTCCTATAATAGTATGAATATATGCCCACCGCGAATAAAAGAAGTGACCTCACCATTATGATCGTCGGCATAACCGCGCCCTGGCATACGGAACCCTCGACGACCTCCACGGTTCGCTGGTGGAACGCGAAGGTTTCTGGGTCCAGTATTGAACCTGATTTCCTCCTCCTGGCGGGGAGTTCTCTCGGCTCTTGGCCTTGCCTTGGGTTTTTTACCTTTGGCATTGCGGCCACGATCAGAACCCTCAGTAGAAGGATTAGGCTGACGCTCCTGACGTACAACGAACGGGTACGGGGAGATGTTGGCTGCGTCCGCACCTCTTTGGGGAGACATTGGGATAGTCAAAGAGAGACGTTGCTGTATTGAAGAAACATGCGTCTGCCACGAACTTGCAGCATTGCAGGATTTGCTGGTATTTGGCCGGGAAACATATGTGATAGATGGCCTCTGAGGTTGGGTTGGGCCGAAGAAACAAGCAGAAATGAGGATCACGGAGAAAGGAATCCTGCGATAAATTTCATGACTTGTAAGCTAGGTAACCCGATTTAGTCAGCTACAAGCAAGTTGAAGATAAAAACGAGGAGGAAAGATCAAAAAATCTCGACCACGTGCTGGACACTCTAAGATAAGCCTCATGGGTCGGCGCGTGTCGTCCTTGAAGTTCTTCACTATGGACCGCCACGAAACAAGTTTCACGTTCCTTGGGCCGAGTAATCAGTCCACCA
>Ga0307517_10015069_pt1 | contig 10301 bp, 9 predicted proteins | sample 23_EM_MG_FD_194515 | JGI IMG/M metagenome (GOLD analysis project Ga0307517, IMG submission 194515) | Populus trichocarpa ectomycorrhiza microbial communities from riparian zone in the Pacific Northwest, United States - 23_EM | ecosystem: Host-associated > Plants > Roots > Unclassified | place...
CACCAAAATTCACCCCCCCCCCTCTCCCATCTCCACCGACACCACAAAAAAGGAAGTTTAACAGGAACAAAAGAATATAATGCAAAGCACCTGAATGAACGGAGCTGGCAACTGATGATAGTCATAAACCTTTGGCAATCTGCGTTCAGCTACTTGTTTAAGAATGCTGACGAAGCTGACCACTAAATCCTTATAAGAATTCGCATCTATTGTTATAAGATCAAAAAGTGGGCAGAGTGTTGCACCCATTACGCCAGGATCACTATCGCAAAGCTTCTGCAACAAAAGAAGCCGCATTATGATAATCTTTCACTGTCATCTTGTTCTGAATATACATACGTCTCTTTCTTTTATGCATAAACTCTGATGAATTCAAGCAACTTAACAACTCTTATTGAGTTTACAGCATAAACTCTCCTTCAGCAATGCTTATTTATATCTCGGAAACATGCGTCATAAGCTACAGTGATACCCAGAAAAAAAAGGGCTAATCTGTTTTATAGTGCTGGTAAATATTTTGTGATTGCCACAACTAAGCCATCAATAACAACTTTTCAACAGCAACAAATTGTTATTAAACATAGAAAAAAAAGATTGAATTCTGCATTCGAATTTCCTCGAATACATACCTTGCGGAAATTGGAAAGGAGATGTGAAACAGAGGACGGAGACTTATGATAGAAGCGATGAAGAGCCATAATGGCCTTCTTCCTAACAGCCTCCTTAGAATGCCCTAACAACTCAACCACTTGCGGCAATACAGCAGGTATGGTCTCCTCATTGATCAACTTACAAACGGCATTCAAAGCCGCACAAACAACCAAATAATTGTCCGATTTCAAGTCCTTCTGTATCGTATTGACAATCAAGATAATGAGATCATGATCTTCGTTCAAGAACAAAGTGACGGCCAAGTAACCAGTCCGTTTGAGGACCAAATTGTCGTCATGAGTCATTTTAACGGCGTGGATGTATCCGAACGACGCGTCGTGGCCGAGCATCTCGACGTAGACTAAACGGATTATGTACTCCTTCATCTTGCGCTTAGGGATGCCGGGTTCAACGATGCGTCGTTTGAGGGATTCGATCTCCCGAAGGACAATTCGATCTTCTTCGGCCTTAGATCGAGCCTCGCCGATTGATTTGACGAGATCGAGGAATTCTTTGGATTGGCCGAATCCTCCCTGAGACCCCATCGCCAGCTCCCTTCCTATTGTTTTTAGTTGCTCCATCCAGTTTCCCTAATTTCTTTTTGCGTGTAGAAGAAGAAGAGCTTGAAAGTGAGATTAAGAGAGAGCTTGATATTTTTTTGATGAGATCTAAAATGTGAAGATCGAGTTTTTTTGTTTTTTTGTTTTTTTGTGAGCAGAGAGTGTGGACGAAGAAATAACGACTGTGAGTAATTCCTAATTCGATAGAGGTGTCGTCGTCCGAGGCTCGGAGGGACTAAATTATAAATAAGTCCCTCTAGTTTTGAGGAACAAGTTACTTAGTCCTTATGTTTTAAAACAGGAAAGATTACCCACCCTCTTATAGTTTAATCACTTTTCATTTTGCTTCTATTTTTTCTAAAATTATAGTTTTTCAATTTAAATAAAAGACCAAACTACAGTTATATATAATATACTGAAAACACCTAACAATTATATATAATATACTGAAAACACCTAAAAAACTAAAAAAAAAATATCTTTCTTTATTAACAATTTCTCTCTTTTTCTTGACCAAAATCAAAACCTAACATTATTTAGTATATTAAAAAAATTTAAAAACATTAAAAAAATAATTAATTTTTTTGAGAAACATTTTCAAAATACAAAAACAAAACTTTATAATGTAAGTATTTGGAGGGATAGCATGTCTTAGTAGCAATGATATAAGGGTTGTGATGTTTTTATAGATGAACTGTCATAATTGCTTGGATAAATACTGTAATGATATGAATACATAATATTTATTTTCTTTGCAGTTCCCGTGGCGTCAAACTTGCAGAATTTATATGTCTAGTAGAACCTCTGTTATATTGCTCGGTATTGCGATGTTTTTTTTTTTTTTGTTAAGGATAAATTTGTTGAATAAAACTCATCAACTATTGGGATAGATCTGCTGAGTAGAACTTAAAATTAGCAAACATTTAGCTTTCCCTTTTTTTTTCTTCGTCTGGGATTGTGAAACTCTCGCTAAAGAACACGAGATAAACAAAAAAAAAAACCCCTTCAATTACTCTTTTAATTGTGTGTTTTATTTCTTTGTTTTGCTGGTGAGAAAATGTGATCAAAATCAAAGGAATATCACGAGTTTTACTCTTTTTTGCAGGTAAAAGTTTTGGGATTGAGTGAGGAAGCGAATCGTGAAAACCCAGAATTGTGGTTTCCTCATAAATCAGTTATAACATTTGCATATATTTTGTGATTTTGTAGTTGAGTTTTCTTCAAAAACCGGTGAATTTATAAAATTATAATATTTAATATAAAAGTTGTTAATTATAATACAATGAAAATCTTGCAATTGTTTTGTTGATTTTTTAGAGCATATAAAGTGGTATGTAACTTGTAAACTTTGTAATTTTGAAAAATATGAAGGTAAAGTTTTTTTTTTAAAAAAAAAACTAAGCTAAAGAAGGTTGAGGTAATTTTTCCTTTTAAAAACTATTTATTCTATTCACCTGTCATTCCTTTTTCTATTTATTTTATTCTTTTAATAGCAAAATAAAAAAAAAATAGATATTGTGTAGAGATTGAGAAAAAGGCATTCTTTGAAATAAAATAATATTAAATTGAGTGTGATCAACCCAGATAAAAGGACAAAATAATTAGTCTCCAATTAATTTATTTTTCAAGGGATTAATTTATAATCTACTCTATATATAAATCAAATTGACAGGCAATCAAATCCTTACTAATTACCAATGATAATAAAATTGTCCATACTTTTTTTTATTGGACGGCAAAATTATTATCGAATAAACTAAATTTTTGGTTGAGCAAAATTAAGGTATATTTCTCATATAGACCCGATACATTCAAAAGAATTTAATAAAATTCATTTGAATATTCACTCCAAGATTTGAAAACAAATCTATAGTCTATTCTTTAAACTTAGTTTTTATTTTAATTTTTTTAGTAGGTTTTTGTAACATATTATAGCAAATAATAAGACGCGAGAGGGAAAAGTGAGAGAAAAATAATAAAAAATATAGTAAAAGTATGAAAAAAAACTAGCTTTAGTAAACATTAACAAATTAGCGTTAAAGAGTAAAATTCGAACTTTCCAAATAACGTAGGGGGTAACATTAGAAAATAGAAAAGTACAAGGATAAAAACGGAGCACCGATAACGTTATAAGGGTACAAATACAGTTTACCCCATAAAAAACAAAATACGAGCCATCCCCTTGAATTTCTGGGCTTAGAAACCGAACTATGGGCCGGCTCATTATGAATAATCCTCAGCCCTCCATCGCTCCCTCCCTCCCTCACATTCATAAATTCCGCCATTCCCCGCTAAACTCTCTCAATTTCATTTCCCCCAAAAAAAAAGAAAAAGAAAAAACCGCCCCAACCGATCAGTCACAGAGAGAAGAGAACCCTAGGAAGATAAATGGCGTCGTCCTCTTCTTCGTCGTCTTCAAAAGCTGGAGAATCGTACATAGGAAGCCTAATTAGCATCACTTCTAAGTACGAGATTCGCTACGAAGGTGTTCTTTATCACATCAATCCACAAGACGCCACCATTGGCCTAAAAAACGGTGCGCTTTTATATTCTTATGTTGTCTCCCTACGTTTTCTTATTTATCACGATGAATCTGTACTTGAAAGCAAATTACACGAATAACTAATAATAATGATAATCTGGTGATATGTGGTTTCCGAGTAATTTTTGAGAGTGATGAATTTTGTTATGCTGCACGCTACTCTCTTTTTTAGTGATTTTACTGGATAATTTTGTTTTTTTTATGTTTTTTTTAATTAATTTAATTTATAGTGTGAATATTGAAAATAAGTTTTCTGCATTCATTTCTGGTAATACAACGCGTATTCATTTGCTCTTAGTGTGTTGTAATTTGTGGTTAGATAATATTAATGTAGATAAATTACTGTGTTCTATTGTTTGATACGGGAGATGTACATTTTTCTTTGTTTTGATGCAATATCTGGACATATTTATTTATTTGCAAAATGTTGCCTTATAAATTTTGCTGCAGTGAGGTCTTACGGAACAGAGGGTCGTAAGAAGGATGGACCACAAATTGCCCCTAGTGATAAGGTGTATGAATATATTCTATTTCGTGGAAGTGATATTAAGGTAAGCCGGGGATAATTATCTGCCTCTCGTATGGATTTTTTTTCCGGTGGCCTTTTTGTCGTAGCTTCATGTTGTTACTTCTGCGCTTTAAGAATTGAATGGCTTCTTTATTCAGTTATTTTATATGGAATTTGAGCAACTGATTAGCATCATGAATTCTCATTCGTATTCCTGTTCGGAACAGAAGATGTTAGGTTTCAGCTTTTCTTTCCTTTATTTGTTGTATGATTTATAGATAACGATGCTTTTCATACTCACCAAGTAGCCATCTAAGTGTTTCTAAGAATTTTGATATTTCAAAGCGATGCTATCACACATAGAGTTTCTGTTTCTTGTGCTAAGTGTAGGAACACTGTTTTGTGCTGTGCATGTAAATGTGCTTGCTGCAATTAATTACTGCTATTATCAGGATTTGCAAGTGCAGTCCCCACCTCCTGACCAAACAGAGGAACAGATTTACAATGACCCTGCTATCATCCAGGTTTGATCATTTGGCTTATAATGAGGAATTATGAAAGTTATGAAACTCAGTCTATTCTTATTCATTCTTCTATTCCTGTGTTCTGTAGAACCATTCTGCTTTAAGTTCTTCAACTGCAGCTGGTGTTCAGGCACAACATACGCCTGCTTTGACGACCAGAGCCTATTCTGGTGCATTGCCTTTGTTTCAGTCTGTAAATCATGTTGGCTTAACAAATCTTTCCCAGGCTACTCAAAATGCTGGTCCATCTCTTTCCATTCCAAAGCATTCACAAGGATACCATGGAATATCTTCCCAGCAGTCTATGGTTTCATCTCCCTTAATAGTTCAGAATCATATGCAGGCTCTTGGATTGCAGGAACCTCCAGTTATGGGATTGAAAAGTCCTTCAGAATGTATTACTCCTGAATCAACTGTTGCAACTAATCCATTTAATCCAATCTTTTCATCTTCCCTTTCACCGGTACAGTATGCGACTTCTCCTGACACATCATCCTTCTTATCTCTGAAGACACCTGTTCCATCTCATGCTGCATCTCTTCCTGCTAATAGATTAACCATGTCTTCGATTCCCATGACTTCGATTCCCATGTCTAGTCAAGACATCAACACAACTGAAACTCTAGCTGTTGCGGACCCCATGGCTATGCGTCCTGCCCAATCTTTGCCTTACCTCATGCCATCCTATGTTGGTTCTACTTCTAGCTCTGTGTTAACACCACTTCCATCTCTTTTAAGTCCTCATCACTTCTTACAGTCTAGGCCACCCGTGCTTTCTTCCCCACAGAAGCTGTACCCTGACCAGAAAGATGTAGCTGCTCTGACTCCTTTATCATCTACTTCTCCACCCTTGCTTTCTACTCCAGCATCTCAACCACCATTATTACCTTTGCCAGGTTCTGTACAACAGGTTGGACCTCTTTCACTCTTTCCGTTAAAGTTCTATAGAACTTTGTTACATGTATTGCCTCTCTTGCAAAAATATATGTATACATAACAGTTCTGAAGGTGCTTCCCTGCTGTCTTTTTGTTGACTTTTACCGCAGCATAAATACTTGACCTCAAAATTTACAGAAGAATTCGATTTTGAAGCCATGAATGAGAAGTTTAAAAAAGATGAGGTTTGGGGTTATCTTGGAAAGGCAAAGCAAAGAGAGAAAACTGAAGGCATGGAGGATAACACAACTGATCAAAGCATGGTGGACAAAGAGGCCCCTGTTGTGGTTCTTAATCTCGATCCTAAGGTAGGTCTTTGAGTTTTTTCATTCATTAGTTAAGACACATTTATGAAACTTTAAATTACTATCTCCCAGCAGTTGAAGATTTATAAATTATTTACCTCCATTCGCAATGCTAAAACCATTATTGATTCTCTATTCAGCCTGCCTACAAGAAGGATGAATTCTTTGATACAATTTCTTGCAACATCCGCAATCAGCGGTGGAATGGGCAGAACTGTTTCTCTGAGCGAATGAAGCTGGATACTGAGGTTTGCTTGCAGGAAATGATTATTAATTTGTGCTAATAATTCACTTAAGATTGGATGATTTATTGATATTCTGACATTATTTTCTTTTATCAGACTTTTGGCAACTTGCATCTCAGACCTAATTTGGGTTATGGAGGCATCGGTTCTGGACGTGGTGATACCTATCACACCTCACGTGGTCGGGGAAGGGGATATGGTTATCGTGGGAGGGGGCGTGGGTACATTGGATTCTGATGCCATCTGATCCCATTAGTCTCCGGCTATCCATCTGCTTCTGTACATTAAATCTCTTTCCAATGTTCTACATCTACGAGTTATGGTAAAGGATATGGGACCATGGGGGACCTTTTTCTTAGAATATCCAGTTGAGTTGTCAACTAGGAACTGCAGGAATGAACACTGATGGCTAGTTCATGCTTTTTTTTTTTTGCCAATGAGCCAGCCTTTCACTTTTACTACCATAAGGAACATTGATCTTAGATGTTCGAATTAGATGTTTAGGAGCCTACTGTTCTTGTGCTTTCTTTTCTAATTAGAGCAGTTGTGTTTGTCAATGCTGACAGATCCATTTTACCCATCATCTTCATTGTAATCGCGGACAGGCTTTCCTGGTATGAAGGCAGGCATTAAATCGTAAACCGTATTCTGGTGAGTAACATTGGATCCATTTGCATGTCCACAGAAATGTAATCTGTGAAATGGTTATGCTTGATATGTAGGATGTTATATGGATTTTTTTATGAGTTGAAGCTACAATTTGCTATTCACATCACTGGGATTTCCCCTCTCAAAAACCTCAGTTTATCCCCCTCGATTTGGATTAGCTTGCATTTTGTGTTTCCTCAACAGCTTAGCTGACTTGTTCTGACTAGTAAAAAATATTTTCTAAAATTTTTTTGCAAGAACTGTCTCAATCGTTTTGTTGAAAATTATTGCTTTTGAAAAATAGAAAGGGACTTGAAGCCTTTGCAGCATGCCTTTATTCTTTTCCTCATCTCGTCCCAACCACACAAAAGAATGGCAATCCCCTTCTCTCAGCCACTTTGCACTTTTTTTTTTGGGCATCTATACCTGTTACATGGTGGAGTTGTTCCCACTTATTGGCATGCGTATGGGGAGATTGACTCCATCTCTTCTTGTACACAAATATCAGTGCATGTGTGTGTGTGTGTTTTGTCTGTTGACGTGTATTTCCTTTTTGAGTGTGTTTTTTATCCAACTTGTGCATGCATTTTTCTACCTTGTTCTGCTTCTGCTTGTCTAAGTGTAAAGATTGCTGAACCAAGTAAGGTGGCTGTGGTAACCAAGATTAGGACCCCTGAGCCAATAAACACTCCATCTCTGACCACGTAGCATTCATGATCCAACCATCCTTTCCCATAGGCTTGCCTCCTGCTCATGCTTGTGGCTGTGCTTAGTAAAGCAACTGCAATTCCAAAGCTGATCCTGCCAAATCCATTATATTATTACTTATAACTCTGGCATGCTTCTGTTTAAGAAACTCTGGCATCACCAGCTGTCCATGTTCTTTAGAGGCTCAAATATCCTAATAACTGAGATCACTAGCACAGTGCCCCACGTTACTCTTATTTGTCTTTTTTCCCTTAAAAAATGTCATTTCATTGCCACTGGTTAGTTGCTATCTTAATTCTACAGACGAGCCATGAATTGTCAAACTTTTAGGATGTAATGACATGCGCTCTATTATAGTATCTAGATTCATTGAAGTTCTCCCTTACAAGATAGCAGGGTATCTTTACCTCACAAAATTAAATCCATAATCTCCTAAATTAGGTCAATGTCAAATCACTGTTGATCGATCCTGATTGTTTTTTTGTGCGTGTAACCATTTGTTTGTATTGTTAGCTTATAAATATATTAAAATAATTTTTTTTATATAATTTAAAAATATATGTGAGAAAAAACGTTAACGTGGTAAGTTGGAAACATTCTTATCACTCCATCTACGAACTTAGTGATTCATTTAACCTTTCCCTAATTTAGACAACTGAGATAATCCATGTAGGAGCTAGGATGTGTATGTTTTAGCAGTGGAAAGCCGAGTGGCAACAATAGGTATATGTATAAATACACACGAGATGTGATTGATTACCTACCAGGAGAAAACCAGGAGTCCCGTGGCAATCTTTGGTTTCTTAGCCTTGGAGCTGTTACTGTTCTCTCTGTGCCGAAAAAGGGTGCAAATCATCACGTTCCCAATGACTTGAGCGATGACTAGCCATATCAGAGCTGCAATACCAAAGCCAAATGCATGGCTTTGGGGCAATTCACACAGTTTATTGCTCAATTTGAGATCCTCCTTCTGCAAATTAAACACCCCAAAACAATTAGGAAATCAATGAATTGGCTAGAATCTTTACAGTAAAGATATATAAAAAAAAGGCGAAAACAAATCAAGTACCTTGGCTTTCTTGGACTCAGCAAGAACACAAGAAACAAAAGAGACGAGGGAGAGGGAGAGGGAGACGATGATGGAGAAAATTAGCAGGAACCCATATTGATGTCTAGCCATGGTGGAGAAATAGTGTGTATCTTTCTTGGAAAAAGGGTTGGTATAAAAGAAGAAGAAGAAGAAGAAGAAGAATAAGAGGATTGGATGCTTTGAGCTTACTCAAGGAATAGAAAGAGAGAGTGGCGTTCTCTTGATACTGTTGGTCCTCCTCCTTGTCATCATCTTTCCTTTGAAGTAGTTGAAGCCTTCTTTCATTGCTTTGAAGGAGAGGTACCATTCCTAACTGTATCTAGGCTGTTTTGGAATATATATTTATATATGTATATATTCTCGCTAACCTTTCCTTCTTTGCCATGGAGCTGGTCAGTTGTTTAAATTTTGGTTTGCTTGCCATGGCATAAGATGACAGATCGATCCCTATAGAGACAGAGAGAGGACATAGGCTTCCATGTACTTCAAATTTACTTGATCTGGACTGTTAGTGGAAACTGAAAAGGAATCTTAGTTGTTAATATAAAATGATTATTGTTTTATATGGGCCCAAGTTGCATACATGATTCTTATCACATACACAGATAGAGACTCTCTTCTAGTGACAAAGGGATGGGAGAGGGAGAGAGGGATCCAAGGAAGGTAGCATTAGATATAGTTTCATGTGATTCGCAAGAAATTTCCTTAAAAGTTGAAAAGTCCTCCATTAAAAAATGCAACGCATCTGGGCTTTTACTTAGTAATTAGGTCCCAGGCATCCATCTTGGATAGAGATAGTTTTCTTGGATGGTCTGTTTTCCACTCACTCCGATTTGGTGTTGGTGTGCTTCTGCGATATGGCTTCGATTCTTACTCTAGGTGGTAAATACTGGGATTTGTTCCTGATGGTTTGCTTTTACCACGACTCCTGTTGCTTGGACAGCCCTTGTTTCTTCTGCTTTCATATTCCTAATTTGAAAGCTCCATCAGCTCAACACGTCTTCAGAGGTTCTTCCAATTCCAAAATCTTGACTTCGGGTAAAAGATAGTATTCACCGTAGATTATACGGAAGAAGCTAATGGCACAACCGTAAAAACACCTCGTTAAAGAGTTCGAGTTCAAGTTGTGATGGCATAGCCCCTTGTCGGTGGCAATTCTACATCCTCGGCTCAATTCGCGGAGAATTCTTGACTTTGGCCTTAACATTGGTGGGGACTTGTCTTGGATACGCGCGGATGACGTGGACATAATGTAATCTGCCGGGAGTTAGGGGACGCCTTCTTGTCTTGCATTACTATGGAAGAGAGAGAGAGAGAGAGAGAGAGAGAGAGAGAGAGAGAGAAGAAGGTCATGCTGTCCTTAGGGGAAGCAGGCTGCCGCGTTCGTTTTTGGAAGGGCCAAATTGAGTTGGGATCTAGGCTTTTTTAACAAGTAAGACAATCATCTTTACCTTTGGCTATAAATAACACTGGGAACTTTGAGAGTTGCAGGAACTTTATTATACCTGCAAGATCATGAGTACATAGCAGACATATATAAATGTGAAGAGTAATACAAGTTAGTAATGAGTTCTCTTCCTAGAA
>Ga0307517_10015071_pt1 | contig 10299 bp, 10 predicted proteins | sample 23_EM_MG_FD_194515 | JGI IMG/M metagenome (GOLD analysis project Ga0307517, IMG submission 194515) | Populus trichocarpa ectomycorrhiza microbial communities from riparian zone in the Pacific Northwest, United States - 23_EM | ecosystem: Host-associated > Plants > Roots > Unclassified | place...
ATTTTTGAGAGAAAAAAAAAACTATAGGTTGAGGATGCTTAATCTCATACTACATGTAATAATTAATTAATCCTAATAATAAAGGACCTGGTTATAAGTATCTAAATCTTAGGGATTGGTTTTAAAGGAATTAATTATAGCTTAGTCCTTGTAGTTCACGAAAGGTAATTAATAGTCCAAGTGGTTTCATCATTTAAATATATAATTCCTATGTTCTAGATCCATTTATAATTTCTTTTCAGCCTTATTATTTGTTTAAATAAAAAAGAAAGTAAATAATATGAAAAGATTGATGATAACTTTTTAATATAAAATGCTACTAAATTAATCATGAACATTACTAATAAATAATAAAAGGCTATTCAATTGATTTTTATTAGAATAATATTTTTTTAATTTTAAAAAATATATAGATATTACTAACGTGTTTTCAAAAAGAAAAAAAATAAATCGTGTAGAAAGTGATTTAATGTGGCCCGATCAACTTGACAAGACTAAAAATAACCTGAACAACAAGAAAAAAAAACATAGTTTCACTAAATGTTTTTTTTTTCAAAATGACATCTTTTTTTAAGAAAAATATTAAAAAGATAATATATTAGATCGACCAAGGTCAACCTAAGTTAACACGTAAAATCTGTGATTTGGGTCATGAGATCGTCATAACTTCATAGAAAAAAAAAACATATTGAAGTCTAATTCTCAATCAACCTAATGTTGAAGAATGAAATTGAAAAAAAAATCAATTAAAAAAAAAGACAAAAAACCGGAGTCAACTCAGGTTAACTTAACAAATTTGGATTATGAGATCAAGATAACCCAATAGAAAAAAATCAAAATAAATTATGAAACTCAATCTTCAATCAATCCAACATTGAATGTTGAAATTGAAATAAAATCAATTAAAAAAAGACCCGAGTCAAACTAATTTAACCTGCCAAGTCCTTAATTCTGGTAATGAAACTGAGATAACCTCATATAAATAAAATTAAAATAAATTATAAAACTTAATTTCTAATCAACCCAGATGGTAAATTATGAAATTAAAAAAAAATTAATCGAGTTAATCGGGTTTAACTCATAAAATTCATGACTTAAATCATAAGATTGAGATAACCTCATAAAAAATAAATTACGAAACTCAACTCCCTAAATACTAAATAATAAAATTAAAATAATAATAATAAAAGAAGGTACTCTTTAGTACTTTGTTACAAGAGGAATACTGATTTCCCTCCTCAATTAATTTAATATAAAAGATATTAATTAAATTGTTTTAATAAACTATATGAACTAAGTTATAAAATATTAAATATATAGAGCTAATTACAACTCAATCCTTGCGGTTTAATAAAATTAATTACTTAATCTATGTAGGTTTACAAACTATCTATTTAATCCTTAAATATAAATTTCATTATAACTTAGTCCTCTCTTAAATTTTATGTTCTTGTTTTGTTTTTTGATGGAGTAGCCAGTTTATATTATTAATCAGAACAAACAACATCCAAAGATAGGATAGAAGAAATTCAAATAGAAGGTTCATCAACCCAAGCCCCATCGCCATTGTATCAAAGAGCAACTCTTGCGAATGCATGAGCTGCTTAATTCCCCCCCATCCTAACATGTACAAAAACAGATCCCAAACTAGATATTAGCTGTTTGATCACTAAAAATGAGTTCCGATGTCTAGTCACATCAGCTAAGGCTATGAGCTTAAAAATGGAGAAGAACTTTGAATAAATTATATTAAGTTTTTGTATATTGACCCTTAATTGTTTGGGATTCAAAAGTGAAGGAAATTATTTTATCTACTAATAGTAGGTAAATTGATGTATTTTTTTTTTATTAATATGGTTGTCCGGGCCAGCTTGCGCGTACCTCGATTAATCCCACAGGCCCTAAAATAAATTGATGTATTTTGAGAATACACCCTTCCGACTAATGGTTAACCATCTGATAGGAGATTTCTATTTAATTTCTATTCTTTTTTGCTTACCTATTTTCCCTTATGAAAAAGAAAAGAAAAGGAAAGGATTAGATTGTTCCTTGATAGTCATTTTCTTGAAATATCTTCCTGTTGCCATTGTGGAAGTGCAAATTCAAATTCAATTGCGAATCAACAAAGACCTAAAAGCACTCATGTTATATAAATCATTGCTGCCATTTCCTTTGTAGATAAAAGTTTATAAATATATTAGACTAGTTTGTAAATATACTTAGTTTATCATAACAAGATTGTAGTTAAAAAATAATTAGAATGAACCGGTAGTTTATTATCACAAAGACATGCTAAATAAAAGATATTTTAGAAAAGACTATAGTTTATACATGTTTAAATTTATAAACTCAAGACAAAGAAACTTAAATTAACTATGCTTAACTTAAAACAAAAAAAGGTACTTATTTGTTGAAACACTTTAAAGTAATGAATCTTTTGTTGTTGTCAATGATGAATTCTTTGTCCTTAAGGGTTTATTGCTTCTCACTTGTGCAACTAGGATATATGCAATATACCTCCCAAGATTTCAACAACACCACCTTGGTTTAGATGTACTTCTAAACCAAGGTCTTTGAACCAAAGAATATGAAATCAAATATATCTCAATAATATAAACCTAAGCTCTAGATTTGGAAGGAAAATCAAAGCATAAAATGAGAATAAAACACTAAAATATAAGGTGAGGAAGAGTATGTAAAAATATGAAAAATTCTTAGTTTAAACTCTTTCTTCACCTTTTTTTTTATAGTGGATTTTGAAAGGTAAAATGTTGAAGAATTAATTCTCACCATTATCAACCATTGATTAGCCGTCATAAATCAAGAATTAAATCTAGAAAAACCAAGAGTTCTTTGAGTGGGAAAACCAAGGGTTCTTTAAGATTAATTTCTCATTCACCTATAATTTGTTTATTTAAAACAAATTTTCAACAATCCCCCACATGAATGGAAATTGTCTCACCAGTTTGAAAATGACTCAAAGATTTGTTAAGAGATACTGCTTTGGTAGATTACTACATCAGAATAGGTAGCTTTTGGCTTTGAACCTTTCTTAGTGAAATAATATCGGATTTACTCAACTAAATAGTGAACGCAATGTCTTGAACTATTCAACTTTTTATGTAAACCAAGATAATAGTACTCACATAGTTCTCTACCTAGAGATTTCATTTGGTTCTCACTATTGTGTGTATTATGGCCCTAGACAACTCATGGATTCATAAGTGCTTTAGATAATTCAACCTTTATCGAAATTCTCAAAGAAACGATCATATTTCTCACTCATATAGGTGATTTTTCATTAAGAGTATTCTACTATACTTCATTTGGTATACCAAGATATAAAAATCATTAAGAGTTATCGCACGTGTGCGGCATCGCGGCGATCGTTCACTCTCGTATGTATCTGAAAAATATAGGGAGACAAGGAATTCTTGTCTTTTATCAGTGTAAAAGGGAATGAGAGTCGCTACATAGTATTTTGATCACTAGGAACCCTAACTGGTCTTAGAAATTGGGTATGGGGACTGGTTGCGTAAAGAAAAGGTATTAGCACCCCAAATACACCCCACCTAAGGTAAGCTGCATTGTTTGATTGTCTGATAAAAGCTAAGGTATGGTTGTGTTTTCTAGTTGTTGGTCTATCTAAGGTTTAAGAAAAGTCATTCTTAGTAAGGAGACCCTTATCTTATCGGGTAAACACCTAACCATTCTAATGTCTATAAAAGAACTACTTTTTTCAATATCGGGAATATGTTTTACATATAAATTCATAATCCCATATACGAAAACAAAACAAAATACTTTTTGGGTGTTTTTGAAATATTGGCCTAGTTCTCATTGATTTATTAAACCGGTAAAGCCAAAATGCATGCTAAAACATATTTTTGAATTTTTGTTGTATGAAAATACGATATGATTTTTTTTTGAGAGACTTGGCCGTATGCAAGATATGTTTTTTGTTTTATAATATTTTTTTGCAATATTTTAGAGAAAACCGGACATATTAATACCAGATTTGCATCTTTACAAGTTAAAATACAAACCAATATTAAACAAAAATTTGATAGAAAAAATACCCGAGAAAGTCAGAGATTTTTTTGGACTGGGCCGGACCCGGCCCAACCATTTTGGTATGGGCCGGAGCTGTCCGGCCCAGCAAACAATGGAGAAGCTCTCCACCGATCAAGTGAACAATGTAGAGTGAATTAATTCGCAATCCACTGTTCACTTTGCAGAACAGTGGAGACGGGGTAATGAAACCGAAGAAGAAGAAGAGCGGGAAGCCGACCTGCAGTGGCAGTGGCGTTGTGGTTGCGAACTGGGGATCTGAGGGTGGCCGATCGACAATTCTTCTTCTTTATGTTATTCCTTTTTCCTATGTTCCCTCCTCTTCTCTGATTCTTCTTCTGTTTCTAACGATGTTTTTCCCTCTGACGGTGGTGGTGCTGTCGTTGGCGGTGCTGCTGGTGGCGGAATGGCGGTGGTTCCAGGGGGCGGTTCTTCTTCTTCTCTCCTCTACTTCTCTGTGTTTTTCCTTTTTTCTTTTTCTCTATTTTTTTTGTTTCTTTGTTCTCTCGCCTTCAATCTCTCTATTCGTTCCCTCTGTTTCAAACCGTTACCTCAACCCTCTCTCAAAGTCTTTCTCTGCAATCTCCGCCCCCGTTTTTTTTTCTTCCCTCTGTTTTTCAACTCTCGTTTCTCTTCTCTCTATATTGTCCCCCCTAAAATTTTCTCTCAAATCTCCGCCCCCTGTTCGTCTCTGTTTTCAACTCTCTCCTCTTTCTGTTTTTTTCATCCCTGTTTTTTTTCTTCCCTTCTGTTATTTTCATTCTTCCTCCCCTGGTTCTCAAACATACGTCCCCCTCTGTTTTCAATCTTTCTCTGTATTTCCGCCCCCATTCTCTATATGTCTCTCCCCTACTATTTATAAGGGTGAAAAGGGGGAGAGAGGGCTGCTACCCCTGTCCAGTCATGACACAGGGGTAGAGTGGTCGGGCGGCCACTGGGCAGCCGACCGCAGGACTTGTCTTCTCTGTAATTTTATCTTGGCAATTCAAGAGGTGTGGGTCTTGTCGATTTTTCAGGTCTTGGGAGAGAGTGAGAGCGAGAAAATACAGGGAACAAACCTCTTCTTCCCCTACCTCTACGCGTCTAGGGGAAAAAGCAGCACAGTACTGTTCAAAACAACATCGTGTCGTGTTCCATTTTTTTTTTTTAGGTTGGAAAAAAAATGAATTTGGAAATAACCCAAAAATAGGTTATGACAAGAGCTTAGCTCATCCTTTATCACATTACAACTAGCACTTATTTCATCATAAGAATAAGCAGGAAATAATAATTTCCTAATGCTATAAAGAATGTTACATGACTTAGTTTTCCATTTAAACCTTGATCTTGAGATCTCCAATCAATTAGGTATGGTTACCATTATTACACTCTTTCATCTTTTAAAAGCTTTAAACCCATTCCCTTCAATGAATTATACATAAGCTCTCTCAACAAATCTTTGGTTAGCGGACCCACAATATTTTCCTTTGACTTTACAAGGTTAATGGAAATAATTTCATTTGAGAGTAAATATTTAATGATATTATGTCTATGACGTATATATCTAGACTTAACATTATACATACTACTTTATGCCTTTTTTATTGTTGACTGAATGTCATAATAAACATAAATAGCTGACACTGGTTTTGACCAACATGAAATATCCTCTAAGAAATTCCAAATCCATTTGGCTTCCTTTATAACTTTATCAAGAGTAATAAACTCTAATTCTATCATGGATCTAGTGATACATATTTGTTTGGAGGATTTCTATGACATAACTAATCCACCGAGTGTGAAGAGATATTTACTTGTGGATTTCAAATCCTTAGTGTCGGATATCCAATTAACATCATTATACCTTTTTAGTACTGCTAGGTAATCAGTATAATATAGCCCATAATCAATGGTGCACCTCTATTATTTAAGTACCTTTCATATTGCTTTCTAATGATTCATAGTTGGATTACTTAAAAATCTACTCAATTTGCTAATTAAGTAAGAAATATCAGGTCTTATGCAATTTATAACATACATCAAGCTCTTAATTATCCGAGAATATTTTAATTGGTCTATTCCCTTGCTTTTATTTTTGGACAGATAGACATTTATGTCCATTGATGTTTGTCAAATGCTATTGTCACCTTTAAAAAAATTTGTCGAGAACTTTCTCAATATAATGAGATTGGGATAATACATATCTATTAGATGTCCTAAAAATATTTATTCCTAGTATGACATCTACAACACCCAAGTCTTTCATGTCAAACTTGTTAGTTAACATTTTCTTAGTAGACTTGATCATGTGATCATTACTACCTAAAATAAGTATATCTTCCACATAAAGATATACAATAACATAACCTTTATCTGTGTTTTTTTTACATAAATATATTTATCAACTTTGTTGACTTTAAATTTATGTGACAACATAACTTTGTTAAGTTTTTCATGTCATTGTTTAGGTGCTTGTTTCAAACCATATATTGATTTGACAAGTTTACAAACTTTCTTTTCTTGTTCATCGACAACAAACCCCTTAGGTTATTTCATGTAAACCTCCTTATAAAGGTCATTATTTTAATAAAGTTATTTTTACATCCATTTAATGTATTTCAAGCTTATTAATAACTGTAATGACTATTAACGTTCATATGAAAGTTATTCTTGACACATATGAATATATGTCAAAATCGTCCACACCTTCTTGTTGTTTAAAACTTTTAACAACAAGTGTAGCTTTATATCTTTCAATAGTGCCATCAACTTTCATGTTTCTTTTAAAGATCCACTTATAGCCTAATGGTTTATTTTTTGGAGGAAGATCCACTAGTTTCTATGTATGATTGATTATTCATAATGGATTCAATTTCACTATTAATTGCCTCCTTCTAATAAGAAGTTTCCAGATATGACATTGCCTCGAAGGAGGTTTGAAGTTCATTTTCTAACAAGTATGTTAAAAAACCAGGAGCAATTTTTTTGGTTATTTTTTCCTTTTTACTCTTTCTAAGCTTAACTTCATCATATTCTAATTGATAATGATTACTTAAGCTAATCTCAATCTTTCTCTTAAATAAATGATTTTCTCGTGTTTCTTTCCATGGAAACACATTATTAAAGAATATAGCATTTCTTGATTCTATAAGAGTGTTATGATGAATATCCTTAATACTTGACTTATGAACAATAAATTAATAAGCACTACTATTATATGCATATTCGATGAATACACAATCCACAGTCTTAGGTCCTATGTTGACCTTTTTAGGATCATGTATTGCTACATTTGCAAGATACCCCTACACTTTAAGGTATTTGTAGGAAGGTCTTCTACCTTTCCACAATTCATATGGTGTCTTATCTAACTTTTTATGTGCTACTTTGTTAAGTATATAATTAACAATTAAGATTGCCTTCCCGTATAAGTTTTGAGGTGCTCCTAAACTTATCAATATAGTATTCATAATTTATTTTAATGTTCAGTTCTTACGTTTCGTGATGTCATTTTATTATAATGAATAAAAAGTAGTATTTTGAAAGATAATACTATCTTAGAAACAGAATTCACCAAATGGTGCTTTGTTTTCTCCACCTCTATCACTTCTTATTACCTTTATCTTTTTGTTAAATTGATTTTCATCTTCATTCTTGTAATGTTTAAATATTTTAAGAGCTTTATCCTTGCTCTTAAAAAAATAAATATAACAATACCTTGTGCAATCATCTATAAAAGTAATATAATATTTTTTTTCCACCTCTAGTTTGCACAAACTTTAAATAACCAATATTTGAGTGAATTAAATCTAGAGGATCACCACTTTTTTTTAATTATTTGAAAATAAAGTTTTGTGAATTTTGATTCTACATAAATTTCACACTTGTGATTTTTCCAAAAAATCATACTTGGTAATAATTCATGGTTTATTAACCTTTGTATATAATTATAATTCACATGACCTAACATGCCATTCCATACATCACAGGACTCAAACAAATAAGAAGAAGATACAATCTTATTATTATTCTCATCTATAATTACAATGGTCATTACATTCATTTTAAAGAGGCTATCACAATGATACCCTTTTTCTATAAACATATCACTCTTAGAGAGTATAAATTTATCATTCTCAAACACCATCTTAAAACTATTTTTGCTCAACAATAAGTCAGATACTAAATTCTTTCTAATGTCAGCAACATGAAGTATATTATTGAGGGCGAGAGGCTTTCCTAATGTCATATTCAGTATAACCTTTCTAATACCTAATACCTTGGAGGTTGATGAGTTTTCCATGTATAGGTTATCTCCATCCATTTCTTTTAAAGTGGAAATTATCATTTTCTCAACGTATACATGTCTTATAACACCAATATTAACCCAAAACTGCTCAATATTGTATAATCAGGTTGACTTTAAAAATAACAAACATTTTTATTTCTAAAAAAATCATTAGCAAGGTAATCAATCTCATTGATATTGACTTCAGTAGTTATTTCATTTCTTGAGTTGCTTTATTTAGCCTTATCTTGTTCACCATGATTTGTTCAGTTATCTCCATTTCACTTATGAACTATTCCATATACAAAAATAGTATCGTGTGAACAATATTTTTACTAAGTTCCCACTAAGTTCCCAGAAAATATTAGAGGGATCTCAAACGATTTCGTTTAAAACTCAATCTCCTTAGGCAGAACTTACAAGATTGTATCTATTCACCACACTAACTTTTTATATATGTAAACAATAACATATACGTGAATAATATAGCATACATGAGCAAATCTTACCAAATAGCTTTTCTGTCAATCTTAGATTTATAAATTTACCGACTATGAACCTTTTCATAACGACAACTTCAACCTTGAACTTTTATTAAAAGCTTTTCAAAGCACCTTTGTACTATTGATTCAACTATACACATTATATTATGTATTGTTTAATCTATTCAAAATGCAATTTTTTTAATGCATGAAATCACTATGATTCCGTACGTTCAAAGCTACCATAATTATGAAATTAATTTTGTTATTTGAAAACTTTAACATTTTTCCTACAAGAACTTAACCAAGTTCGAGGCCGGCATATAAATCAACACTTTATGTTGTCACCATTTACATTTCAATCTTTTGAACTTTTTAGGTTTCTCACTATGCACCACAAAAGGCGATGGTGGAATTTTCACAACCGAAATAGTACTTCCTGAAGCAATATTGGTTGGAAAAACCACTTCTCGAGTTAAAAATATGATATAAATTATAAAAATAATAGCCAATAATATTTATAAATAAATATTTCAGATCCAAAACAAAGAAGTAGAATAATATAAAATTTGAAATAAAGCAACTTGATTAGTCTTGGATAAAAAAATAATAAGAGGGCAATCGTTTGGTCACTGGTGATTTTCTTAAAAAAAAGGAGTCTGGTTCTGTTGCCACTTTATAGAGCCTGTTTCTCTCTCATTTCTTCCCCAAACAAGATAATAAATATACCCCCTCATTCCTTGCATTTTATACTCCTACCCAGATAAAATAAATGCTCTTTTGCAGGTCTAAAGGTGCTGCTACAAGAAGCCAAACCCACACCCCAACTAGCCAAGCTTGCTAGTGTGTCCCATTGTCAGCTCTGAAACACTGTAAAGGCTAATCCTCAGCCTCAATGGATGGATTGGAATCATTCTTTGACATGAAAAGGTGAGGATGATCCAGCTCATGGCCTCTAAATGATCCCTATTGCCCTTTAAAAACCCATGCAAAAGACCATAAAAAAGGGAGAAGAAAAGGAGGAAACAATCTTGACAAACAAGATACTCTCATACTGTCAAACCTAAAAACCCCTTAGCCAAACCATTAACTAGCCAAGAAAAACAACAAACAAACCTCTGATAGGCCACAATTGCAAGTCCAAAGCTAGTTTAGAAATCCCTATCTAAGAAGCAACTTTGTTGGACAAGGTATGTTCTAACTTTGATGAGGGGGTGAAGCTCAATGACACGACCAAAAGATTGATGTCTTCTCTCAAGTGTAGGAGTGTCGAAGTAATAAATAACCCGGTAAGGCCGGGGTCAAACCACAGGGAGGTTAACTATATAAATTAATAATAATAATAATAATAATAATAATAAGTTGATGAGAGCTTTGAGATGTGATATTGATATAAGGATTAAACAATGATAAAAACAATTGTCAAGGTTAGAGGATCCACTAATGGTATTTCAAACAAGTATAGTATAAACTCTTATT
>Ga0307517_10015072_pt1 | contig 10299 bp, 9 predicted proteins | sample 23_EM_MG_FD_194515 | JGI IMG/M metagenome (GOLD analysis project Ga0307517, IMG submission 194515) | Populus trichocarpa ectomycorrhiza microbial communities from riparian zone in the Pacific Northwest, United States - 23_EM | ecosystem: Host-associated > Plants > Roots > Unclassified | place...
AGCTAGCTTTTATACCCTTGTCGAGGACTCGTAACTGGCCTACAATCGGAAAAGTTCACAAATGTTCCAAAAAAACTGGACGACATAGGGAGACCACAATTTTTGTTTATTTCCTTGGGTTACGCGTTAGAAAATATCATATTGATGATATCTGTCGTTTACAACGAATACAAAACCTTCCGCAATTAAAACGTGATTTGAAGCAGTATAAATGTTGTTTTTTAAGGTGTTTAATTTTTAAAATATATTAAATTTTTTTTTTATTTTTAATATTTTTAAAATACAAAAACAAATAAATCTAATCTCGAGACTTGTCCGAACACTCAAAATTAACTCCTTTCTTTTGAGTAAACTCAACTGGGTTAATTTAATAGTTGGTACAACTAATAACTTGCAATCGGAATATGATTAGCATGGCCAAATCCAACATTTTATACCTTATGCTTGCAAGGAGGAATATATATGTATTGTGGGATCTAAGTGCATGTCTTAATTCAAAAGACTATAGTCAATTATAATTAACTGAGGAATATACCTTATGCTGGTTTTCCCTTCATTTTTTTTGGGGGATTTATAATTACAGGGATGAGCCGGCAATGCGCCAACAACATCTCACAATTTTCTGCAAAGAAAGGATTAGTGTTTGTGATGTGACTGAATTTCAGGTAAAATGAAATGATGTGTGATATCCTTGATTAATGTTGCTAAATTTACTCATATTCACTTACCCTAGTGGTGTCCTAAAATTTTGGATCATTAGACGAGTGGATTTCAAAATTTGAGGAAATAATATTATATACATTCATTGAAAAACAAGAATCAATTAATATTTAAAATGCTAAAATTATAGAAAATTTGAAAGATATTTTTGCAAAATTCACATATGCTCCTAGTTTTAAGGAGAAAGATAAGTTTCTTTCTCAACCATAACAAAATCTCAAAGGACAATACAACTCAAATGTAGAGAACCAACACATAGATCAAATCAAATCAGTCATGACTCTTTGTAGTGGTAAAACTATTGAAAAATCTATTCTTAAACCTTGTAAGAAAGATGATAAATCAATCTCTAAAGGTAAGGAAGAGGTGGAACCTGAACATTACGATGGAAAGATTGATTCCTCACCAATACTTCTATTTTCTCATGCCATGACTAATCTAAAGAAAATGAATTACAATTCTGAAATCTTTGAAATTTTCAAACAGGTAAAGATCAATATACCTTTCTTTGATGCTATTAAACAACTGCCCTCTTATGCTAAAATTTTTAAAGACTTGTGCACCCTGAAAACAAAAATGAATGTGAAAAAGAAAGCATTTTTAGCTAAACAATTGTCATTCTTAAAAAAAAATATTTTTTGAAATATAAAGACCCTAGTTGTTCTACAATTTCATGTCTTATTGGAGAGCATAAAATTGAAAAACTTTACTTGATCTTGGAGCTAGTGTGACTTTACTTCCATATTTAGTTTTTCAAAGTCTCAATCTAGGTGAGTTAAAACCAACTTCCATAACTTTTATACTTGTTAATATATCTATAAAGGTGCCTAGAGGAGTAGTTAAAGATGTGTTAGTATAAGTTGATAAATTCATTTATTATGTGGATTTTATTGTCTTGAATACACAACCTATTAAAGCATGCAATTCAATTCCAATTATTTTAGAACGTCTATTTCTTGTAACTTCTAATGCATTGATTAATTATATGAATGAAGTGATGAAGTTATCCTTTGGAATCATGACATTGGAAATGAATGTCTTTAACAAAAGCAACCTGGAGATGATCATGATTTATAGGAAGTAGATTTTATTGAGAAATTAGTTTGTGATCAATTTGAAACTACTCCTAGTTAAATTGAGTTTAATGAATCTAAAAATTTGCAAATGATTTATTTTCAAGAAAAATCAATGGCAAGTAGTTAAAGACTAAAAATTAAGGAATTTCCACCATAATCAATTGAGTCTAAACCTTCAAGTGTTCAATCACCAAAACCTGATTTGAAACCATTACCATATAATCTCAAGTACTCATTTTTGGAAGAAATTGAAACTTTTTTGGTAATAATTTCTTTCAAATCTAATGCATAAAAGGAAGGTAAGTTATTACAAACTATAAAAATATATTAGGATGAACCCTAGCTGATATAAAAAGAATTAGTCTTTTGATTTACACACATAAAAGTTATTTAGAGGAAAATGCTAGACCTTCTAGAGAAATGCAACAAAGGCGTTATCCTAATATGCAAGAAGTATTGAGAAATGAAGTCATTATTCTTCTAGATAATGAAATCATTTATCATATTTCTGATAGCAAATGAGTAAGTCCTACCTAAGTTGTATCTAAAAGGTCTAGAGTCATTGTGATAATAAATAAGAAAAATAAGTTAATTCAAATTAGGACTATAACTGGTTGGCGCATGAGCATTGACTATAAAAAACTTAACTCAATGACTATAAAAAATCATTTTCCTTTGCCTTTCATGGACCAAATCCAAGAAAGAGTTAGAGGTCATGAGTTTTATTATTTCCTAAATGGCTTTTCAGGTTACAATCAAATTGAAATTCCACTTGAAGATCAAGAGAAAACTATTTTTACATGTCCATTTGGTACTTTTTCATATGGAATGATGCCTTTTGGATTATGTAATGCACTAGTTATATTTCAAATATGCATGCTTAGCATATTTAGTGATATGGTTGAATATTTTCTTGAAATTTTCATGGATGATTTTTTTGTTTTTTATGATTCATTTGATAATTGTTTAACTTTGAAAAGGTCTTGAGCATGTGTGAAGAGAATAATCTTGTGCTAAATTGGAAAAAATATCATTTTATGATAACAAACAGTATTGTACTTAGTCACATTATTTCATCAATAGGAATTGAAGTTAACAAGTCTAAAATCGAGTTAATTGCCAACTTGGTAACACTAAAATCTGTTAAAGATGTTAGATTATTTTTAGGACATATTGGTTTTTATAGGAGGTTTATCAAATATTTTAGTGTAATATCTAAGTCATTGTGTAACCTTCTAGTAAAGGATAAGGTTTTTGAATGTACTAAACATTGTGAACAAGTCTTTGTTAGGATAATGTTTTTGAATGGACTGAACATTGTGAAGAAGCCCTTGTTAAACTTAAAAACTTGCATACTTTTGCTTTTGTCATTCAACCTCTTGATTGATCATTACCTTTTGAAATAATATGTGACACTAGTGATTATATTGACATGAACCTCTTGATCACACGGTCAAGCAACCCACATGTAAAGACATCAATTCCTGGAAAGTCAAGTAAATCAGATATGATAGGAGTGTGACATAAAAATAACTCATATCTAGGTACCGACAATATTGGAATCGAACCTCCACCCGACGAATATTGATTCACAAATAAAAAGTATAAGAATAATGCCACGAAGTTAATTGTTCTTCAATAAATCGTTTTTTTTCCTCTTGACAATCAATGGAGGGAGAATATCTTACCAACACACAAAATAAAGTTTGCTGCAAAAATAAGTTTTTTTTATTCCAAAATCTTCCATACACGTCTGATAAGAAAACTATAAATACTGAGACTTAAACTTCTAAACCCTAATTGACCCAAGTTATGGACTTGTATAAGACCCACTTACAATCAGACTCAAACCCTTAATTAAACAAGTCCAAAACTTGAAAAATAAAATTAAATCAAGGTTTAGAGTTGTTGCCGCAATTAACAAAGAAAAATAAAGATTATAAGTCTGATTTCCCTAGTTTATAAAGTGTCATAACCGAATAAGCCTTTCTTGCATGTTTAGTGACACGATCAAAGAGTTGGTGTTTTCTCCTAAATGTAGGAGTGTTGAAGTAATAAATAACCCGGCAAGACCGGGGTCGAACCACAAGGAAGTTAACTGTATAAACTACAAATAAAGAAATATATAATAACAGAAAAGGAGTTGAAGAGAGCTTTGAGATGTGATATTGATGTAAGGATTTAAACAAATATAAAATAATTGTCAAGGTTAGAGGATCCACTAATGATATTTCAAATAAGTATAATATAAACTCTTTTTATTATTCAACTGGAAACCACACATAAAGGAGGTTCCAATCGAATTATAATTTATTAACATGATTATATTACTTATCTTATTTGATTAATGCCAATACTTGTAAATGTTGTCAGGTATTCATGGTAATAACTTATGTTAACAACAAATCAAGTTCCTTTCATAGCACAGGTGTCGGTTATACCATACAGTTGGGCTATGAAAGTGCCAAGTATTTGTTGTACCAAGGGTTGTTCAACACAAATCTAGATTAACCATTTAACAAGCAAGGTATTAAGAGTGAGTAAGATAATAAATACAAAACATGTTAGTATCAAACATTAAAGTCCATGTTGAGTTTATACTATACTTATTCTTAGACCATTAGTGTAACCTTTTCACATTGACATAATAAACTTAGCTGAACATTATTAATAAGAGAAACATAGATAAACAAGATAAGAACATAATTATATAAGTATAGTAAAGGAAATGAAAAGCATAAACAAGAGATTAAAGAAAATATAACATGGAATAAAACTTCAACATTACAAAATATAAAGAAAGAGAGCAAGAGCAAGAGCAAGATCTTGATCTGAAAACCAAGATGCCTAAATGCATGGCAAATGCCTCCTTTTATAGACCAAAATTCGGAACTATTGATTTGATGACTAATTGTTGAGTGGGTGGCCACCTCTTGACTTGGTAACAATCCTTATCTTCTTGTCTGCAGAAAACATCATTGCTAACATCAGAATTTGAACAGACAGTCTTCATGCAAGTTCTGAGAAATTGTCTCACATTTCCAAAAAAACAAGAATGAGGTTATTTGGACTTCAAGAACTTGAGATATGGGCTAAACACTAAACAGTGTCTGGGCTGCAGAACAAATTCTGATTTCTCTATTGTTGCTACAATTTGAACTTGCAAAAGGTCCTTTTGAATCTTGGACTCTTCATGAAAGTTTTAGGCCTATGTCTTAGCTTTCTATCCATATAAACTAGATCTAAATCCAAGTTCTACAGCTCCAGTTATGATCCAATAACCGAATGGTGTTCCAATTTGAATTCAACCAGCATCTCTTTTCTAAGCTTAGCCTTCTCTTTGTTTTCTCAATTTCAATAGTTAAACTCATCAATCAATCCTTTGATTTATGATATAGGCCTGCATTTAAAATGAACATTTACCATAAATCAAAGGTATCTTATATTATCAGACTTGTTATTATAAAATAATCTCTAGTTAAGGAGTTATTGATACTTCAAGTGCAAAATGATGATATAAAACCTTGATAAAAATGCACTTTTAAGTACTAATTACTTAGGAAGGGCTGTTGATTTTAGGAATTCTAAATAGACTAGAAAAATCAATTCTAAGTTGGAAATCTTTGTTGCTGCCTCTAGCTTTTCTTTGTAAACTTTGGTTTCCTTGTTTAACTTGGACAAAAATAATGATTCTTTCATCCTTAGTTGTTAAATTAATTATTTTCCTTTCTAAACTAGAAGAATCATTAAGTAATCCTCCTTAGCTTAGGAATCAAAATTTGTCTGCCATTAGTTTCCTTGGTGGACTAGGAAACTTCTTCTTTTGAATGATAAAGATCTTCTCCCATTAAAGATCAAATCTGGTAGAATTACCTTGCAAAAATAGAAGAAGAATTGTTGACTTGTAATCCTTGTAACATTAGGAAAAAATAAGCCTAAAATAAGGCTGACTTTTAGGCCTAGCACATCAGCCCCAATTAGGACTTGGATTGGGCTCTCCTTGGATTTGGATTAGATGAATTAAAAATTGTCCTTTGTGCTCTTTTGGTGACCCAAGTTTGTCCAGGTCCATCTTGATCCATATGTTCTAAACAAGCTCATTCAATGCCTCTTTAAGTTTTTTTGCCCTAGCTCTTGTAATTGGCCCACTTAGTACCTCCAATGGGTCTTTGGCGTGATTAATATTGGTGTTGGGTTAGTCCTTATCAACCCCTTTCTTTTCAAAAGGATTCAACCCTGAATCATTACCTACATCAAACAAAGTAAGATCAGAAACATTAAAACACTAACACTATACTTACCATGCAAATCAACTTTATATGCATTGTCATTTATCCTTTCAATGATCTGAAAAAGGCCCATCTCCTCGTGGTTGTAATTTGGACTTCTTTTGGGCCTGAAATCTCTCCTTACATATATGCACCCATACCCAATCACCTGGCTAGAATACAACCTATTTGCGCCCCTTGTTGGCTTTAATTACATACACCCGATTCCTTTTTTTAATTTGTTGCCGCACACTCTTATGAAGCGTCTTCACCACATGTGGTTTACGATTACCATCCAAACTAACATTTTTCACCAACAGGTAAAGGAATCAAATCCATAGGAGTTAAAAGGTTAAATCCATATACAATTTTAAGTGGTGAAAATTCAGTAGTAGAATGCACACTATATTTATATGCAAACTCTATAAATGTCAAACAGTCTTCCCAATTCTTTAAGTTATTTTGAATGACAATACACAAAAGTTGTGTTAAGGTTATATTAACTATTTCAGTTTATCCATCTATATGAGGATGACAAGTAGTTGAAAACAACAGTTTAGTACCTAATTTTCCCTATAACACCTTCCACAAATAGCTAAGGAACTAAACATCTTTATCAGAAACAATGCTTATAAGGACCCCTATAAAGCTGTACAATTTCCTTAAAGAATAAACCAATAATATTAGTTGCATCATCGATTTTGTGACATGGAATAAAGTGTCATCTTTGGAAACCTATTAACAACTACAAAGATTGAGTCTCTATTCCATTTCGACCTAGGAAAACCTAACACAAAGTCCATTGAAATGTCTACCCATGGTTCTTTAGGTACAGGCAAAGGGGTATACAAGCCATGTGGTTAAGTCATAAACTTTGATTTCCTACAAGTTGTGCATTTATCACATATGCATTGCACATCTTTTTTTATTTTTTGAACAATAAAAATGCCCATGCAATACATCCAAAGTCTTAACAACTTAAAAACACCCCATCAATTCACCCTTATTTGCTTCATGTATAAGCAATTCACGCATAAAACTTAATGGAACACACAAACGATTCTTTTTAAACAAATATCCATCAAGTCTATAGAATTTTTCAAAAGCTAAAGTTTCACAAGCATTGGAAACATTAGCAAAATCACTATCATCCTTGTACAATTCTTTTATATGTTCAAATCCTAGAAATCTAGCATCTAAAGTAGATAAGAGAACAAACTTGTACGAAAATGCATCAACCACAATGTTTTATTTCCTTTGCTTATACTTGATCATATATGGAAAGGTTTTAATAAATTCAACTCATTCAACATGTCTCATATTCAACTTAAATTGCCTTTTCAAGTGCTTCAATGATTCAAGATCTGAATGTATCATGAACTCCTTAGGCCACAGGTAATGATGTTAGTCTCTAACATTCTCACCAAGGCATTGAGCTTTTTGCCATATGTAAGGTAATTCAAGGCTGCCCATTAAGTTTCTCATTGAAATAAAACACAGCTCTTATACCTATACCTAAAGCATCACATTCAACTTCAAAAGCTTTTGTAAAGTCTGATAAAGCTAAAACAGGCGCAACATAAAGTTTATCTTTCAAGAAATTAAAAACTTTATCTTGTTCTTCATCCCATTTAAATCCAACTGGATTTTTCACAATTTCAGTTAAAGGTGCTGCAATAGTAAAGTCCTTCACACACCTTCTATAAAAGCTAGCAAGTTCATGAAAACTCCTTATCTCAATCACAGACTTAGGTGTAAGCCAATCCTGGATGACCCTAACCTTTTCTTTATCCATCTCAATACCCTGTGCAGTTACTACATATCCAAGAAACACAATTTTCTCCATGCGAAAGATACACTTATTGAGATTAGCATACAATTTCTCATTATGCAACACACTAAGCACACTACATAAATGATCAAGATGTTCATTCAAGTTCTTGTTATAAATTAGGATGTCATCAAAGTACACAACCATAAGCTTACCAATGAATGCACACAAAACATGATGCATCAATCTCATAAACACACTGGGTGTATTTGTAAGCCCAAACAACATGACTAACCATTCATATAAATAATGTTTAGTCTTAAATGTTGTTTTCCATTCATCACCTTCTTTCATCTTAATCTATGGTACCCACTTTTTAAGTTAATTTTAGAGAAAATACATGCTCCATACAACTCATCCAATATGTCATCAAGCCTAGGGATATGATGTCTATACTTTACTATTATGTTATTGACAATCAACACACATCCTCCAAGTTCCATCTTTTTTAGGCACAAGTGACACTTGCATAATGCAAAGGCTCATACTCTCATGAATGTACCCCTTCATCATCAGCTCATCTACTTGCCTTTGAAGCTCCTTCGTCTCTCCAAGTTGCTTCTATAGGTTGGACGGTTAGGAATCGAAGCTCCTGGTATAAGGTCAATCTGAGTTCAATTCCCTTTATTGGTTGTCATCCACTAGGGATGTCTTCTGGGAATCCAACATCAAACTCCTACAACAAGGAAACAATCATAATATGAGCAGTAGAATCAAGATCGTTAGTGTTAAAATAAGCCTCCTTATATATAAGTAAGATCATCGACTTAGTGAAAAATGCAAACCTAATTTAAGCTTTTTTTGCATAAAAAATAGGTTGTTTCTTTAATTTTTCCATATTATTATCATCACACAAACTTACTTTCTTCACTCCTCGGGTTTTATCTCAACTCTCAATCGATTTAATTAATGATTTAGATTTAGCCAAATCTAGTGGTCTTCTCTTACCATTGTCCTCACATGAATTTTCACTCTTCCTATCCTCACATTCTTTTTTTTAATTTCATTTGATCATCATACACCTTTTTTGGAGAAAGAGCTATAAAAGTGATGGCTTTACCATATTTTATAATAGTGAACCTATTTCTAAACCCATCATGAATCGCATTTCAATTGAACTGTCATGGACGCCCTAAAAGTAAGTGACTAGCATTCATTAGGACTACATCACATATAACTTCATCAAAGTACTTCCTAATATAAAATACAAGCAACACTTGCTTAGTGACCTTCACTTCACCAAATTCATTTAACTATTGCAGTTTATAAGGCCTAGGATGCTTAATACAACTTAGATTCAATTTCTTCATAAGAGTATTACTAGCTACATTAGCACAACTACCTTCATCGATTATCATGTTATATACCTTGTTTTAGATGTGATATCGAGTGTGAAATATTTTTTTCATTGCTGATCCACATCATCTTTTTTTATTTGCATGTTCAACACATGCCTTATAATCAAAGCCTCCCTTTCAACAGAATATGCAATCTCATCATCACTACAATCCTTCAAAGCTGGCATCTCTTCACTTTCATATTTGTCACTTTTAGATTTAACCTCCTCATTGTCTTTTGGAAGCATAACCTTTTGATTTAGACACCGAGAAGCAATGTGCTCCTTCCTTAAACATTTAATATCTTTGAGTTTCAGATTTGCCTTTCCCATCCATATAAGCATCCTTTTTAGCCTTAGGTGGTTCAGCCCTTGCATGCATATAAGGTTTTGGTTGGACAACCCCCTCTTTCTTCACATTCAGCCTCCATACTAATGAAGATGAAGCCAGATTGGTCTGAAAATGTGTGTTGCCCCTTCTTTTTAATTGCCTCTGCACCTTTGTTTCCATATGGACCATGTCTTTTAATTCCATATAATGGTGTAATTTTTCAACATTCGTAATGTCCCTATTCAGCTCATTACGAAATCTAGCCAAAGTTGTTTTCCTATCCTCAATCATATTGGCTCAAATCATTACGATCTCCATCTCTTTGAAATACTCATCCACAGACATAGAACCCTAATTCAAACCCTGCAACTTCATATACAAATCTCTATAATAGTAGTTAGGCACAAATTGTATTCTCATCAACACTTTCATTTCATCTCATGATGCTATTGGCCTTTCTCTATTCCTCCTACTAATCATATTTTGATCCCACCAAATCAATGCATAATCTATAAATTCAATGACTACCAATTTCACCTTCTTCACCTCCGAATACTTATGACAATAAAAAATCCAATCCATCATTTTCTCCCACTCTAAATACTCCTTAAGATCATTTTTACCTTTAAAAATAGGTATTTTCAGTTTGATAGCATTCAAATCACCATCCACATCATGTCTGCCAAAGTTACAAAAATTTCCCTTCTAGTTTAATTGATCCCTAGTTCTATTGCCAA
>Ga0307517_10015073_pt1 | contig 10299 bp, 10 predicted proteins | sample 23_EM_MG_FD_194515 | JGI IMG/M metagenome (GOLD analysis project Ga0307517, IMG submission 194515) | Populus trichocarpa ectomycorrhiza microbial communities from riparian zone in the Pacific Northwest, United States - 23_EM | ecosystem: Host-associated > Plants > Roots > Unclassified | place...
AAGCTTTTGTTTTTTTTCTTAGATATTCATGTGTCTATTCAAGATTCATCATTTAGCAAAGACCCCCTTCTTTTTAGGCTTGTTGAGCTTTCCTATTCTACGACCTTAATCAAGATCTTATGGATTCCGTTCATAAGTATTCTATCTTTTTAGGTTTTCTGACCACTTTCTCATCGTTAGTGGACATTCTCAAATACCTTCATTCTCATTATTTTATAAATATTTACCCCCTAGTGTGACGTATGATCGTAGTAAGGGTTATCTTATAAAGGAAAATAACTCCACTTCAGCTCAAATTAGGACGGCAAAGGACATATTCATCTCTAGAGGATATAAAAAATTGTCTTTCCTTATTTCAAGAAAGATTGCTCAGGATTGATATATTTTGACCTCATTACCGTAGTAATTTGCACATAATTGTTTTGCAAGTTCATAACTCATGAAAACTTCATCGTCATTATTTCATGTAGCTTTTGCACAACAAACTTTGATGGTTGGGCCATCCATTTGGGTTTCTAGGTATTTAGCCATCTCCTAGGAAGTTGCTAGGTGAATCATTGCTCTTGACAAATCATTGATTTTTCTTAAAATCATTAACCAAAGTCAAATCTTGAAATCCTTTGTTTGAGAGAAAATAATTATTGAAAAAGTTTTTTTTTTTTAGCCTTTTGAAATCATTTGCAAAATACATAAGATATAACGAGAATGAATAGCCAAAATTTATTGATTTAAATAAGATGAGTACATTACGCATAGTATTTCTTTACAGAGTTAGAGTTCACAAGCTTAGGCAAGTCGTCTCCATCCATTCTTGTCAATAAGAGAGTTCTCTTAAAGAATGTTTTCTTCATTACATGTGGGCCTTTATAGTTGGGTGCCCACTTACTCTGATCTTCGCTGGGTAGAGGTAAGATTTTCTCAACACTAGATCTCCTTCTCAAAATATCCTGGGTTTAACTTTCTTGCCATATGCTTTAGCCATTCTTCGTTAATACAACTGATGATGTTAGATTGTAACTAAGCTCTTTTCATTGATCAGATTTAACTACTCGCATCTCATATTGACCTAATTAGCTTCCTCAAGTTTTGATTCCATCAGTATCTTTAGAGATGAGATTTCTGCTTTTAACGACATTACTGCTTCCATCCTGTAAACATAGAAATAAGGTGTAGCTCATGTAGATGTCCTTATTGTGGTGCAATATGCATATACAGCAAAATGAAGCATTTCATACAAGTCCTTGTATATGATTATCATCTTCTGTATAATATTTTTTATATTTTTGTTGACAGTTTCTATAGCACCGTTCATCTTTGGCTTATACGGAGATGAATTTGAGTGCTTGATTTTCTATTTTATGCAAATTTCTACTATCATTCTTCCATTGAATTTCTGAGCATTAGTAGCCATGATTTTTTCAGGTGCTCTATATCGATAGATTAAATCTCATTCAATGAATCTTTTTACTACCTTCTAGGTGACATGAGCAGATGAACTAGCTTCCACCTATTTTGTGAAGTAGTCGATGTAAATCGATGTCCATTATTGGCTTTTGGATTGACAAACCTAATTACTTCAATTCCCCATATTGCAAATGGCCAAAGAGATGTCAAATTGAATAGAGGAGTTGGAGGCGCATTTATCTTATCACTGTACACCAGCCATTTGTGGTATTTTCTGAAATATTTTATGCAATCCCTTTCTATGTTCATCCATAAAAACACCGACCTATGCATTTGGTCGTCATATGTCTACTAGCATGAGTTGCAAAAATCCCTTTGTGAACTTCTTGGAGCACCTTTTTTTTTTTTTTTTTACTTCTGTCCCATCCAATCATCTCAAGAACATTGCATCAGATGACCTCTTATATAACACTTATGTATCGAGGTAATAATCAATGACTAACCTTCACATGATTTTCATATATGTATTGGATACCCCCAGGGGATACTTCTGGTGATGCATAAAATATTTGATATTATAATACCACGGATTCCCATCCATTTTTCCTCTGACTGTGCCGCAGTAAGCTAGAGAATTTTTTTACTTCAATACTTATGAGTTGCACTATGTTCCCACAATCAACTTTATCCATGAAAGCTAAATTGACCAAAACATCAACAAATTGATTTTTGTCTTTTCCTATATGAGAGAATTTTATCTCATCAAATTCTTTTGCTAGTTTGAATAGATATTCTTGATATGGCCCCAGTTTCTCATATTTTGTCTATCATTCTCCTTTCACTTAGTAGATTATCAGCATTGAGTCTCCATAGACATTAAGTTTCTTTATCTTTAATTATAATACAACTTTTAATCCTATGAAGCAAGTTTTATAATCAACTATATTATTGGTGCACTCAAACTACAACTTGATCAAAACAAGGTATTGTTTTCCTTTAAGAGAATTATCACTGATCTTGCCTCATTGCCATATATATTTATTGCTCCGTCAAAATACATTGTCCATTAGTCTAGTTTTTCTTCTTTTTCTACTACCAGCACATCATCTGAGAAATAAAAACTCAAAGGCTCATAATCTAAAATTGCATTGTCTGCCAAATTATCAGTGATAACACTTCATTTCATGGTTTTTCTTGTCATGTACACTATGTTATACTCAGCTAACAACATCTAGAATGTAAGATCCGACATTAGAAGCGAGTATCTAGAGCCAGGGCCTTATAAGTGGTGTTGGTTGCTAACATATTGTACGTGTTTTGGGGTCATGCGTGGCTACCAAGAACAAAATTAAAGGAATACCTTGGTGGAAGCCCTAGAATTGGGTGGACTGAGAGGCCCAAAGATAATATACAACATGTTAGGCCAGACCATTACATTTGGTATCAGAGCCGAGGACGACTCATCTTAAGATAGAGGGATTGTAAGATCCCACATCGGAAGCGAGCGTCCAGAGCCGGGGCCTTATAAGTGGTGCTGGTTGCTAACATGTTGTACACGTTTTGGGTCATGCGTGGCTACCAAGAACAAAACCGTGAGGGGGACCTAGGTGGAAGCCCTAGAATTGGGTGGACTGGGAGGCCCAAAGCGGACAATATACAACATGTTAGGCCAGGCCATTACATTTGGTATCAAAGTCGAGGATGGCTCGTCTTAAGATGAGGGGATTGTAAGATCCCATATCGGAAGCGAGCGTCCAGAGCCAGGGCCTTATAAGTGGTGCTGGTTGCTAACATGTTGTACACGTTTTGGGGTCATGCATGGCTACCAAGAACAAAACCGTGAGGGGGACCTGGGTGGAAGCCCTGGAATTGGGTGGACTGGGAGGCCCAAAGCGGACAATATACAACATGTTGGGCCAGGCCATTACATGGAATCTTGCTATTCTACTTGGTAAATAAGGTTTTTCAACGATATATCTAAAATAATTTAGTTTTGAAATCAGCCATGTAGTATAATATAACATGTATTATTGAAGTCATTTTGTAGCCCATAAAAGTTTACAACAACGCTTTTGTAGCCTATAAAAGTTGTCGAAGCCATGTAGTGTAATATACCATTGTATATATGTACCGCAATCTGTGAACTTCTTACTCAAATAATAAATTGCTCTCTCTTTTCTACCACACTTATCATATTACTCGAATACACATCCTATTGCTTTTTTGATTGTTGTCAGATGTGGAATCAATGGTTTGCCAAGCACGGGAGGCACTGACAAAGGTGGATTTTGCAAATACTACTTGATTTTATCAAAAGTTTCTTGGCATTCCTTATTTCATTCCTTAAGATTTTTCTTTTGAAGGAGTTGAAAGATTGACTTACAAGTTAATGTCATCTGAGATATAAACCAAGCAATGTAATTCAAATGACCCAAGAAACCTCTTACTTTTTTTTTTTTAAGAGCTGGCATGACTTGAATTGCTTTTACTTTATCAGGGTCAATTTCAATACCTTGGCTACTCTCCACAAATCCTAGCAGCTTTTCAGATTTTACCCTGAATGAGCATTTTACAGGGTTGAACTTCAACTGATACCTTCTCAACCTTTCAAATAGTTTTCTCAGATTCTAACAATAGTTTTCTTCATCTTTGGATTTAGCAATCATGTCACCAATATATACTTCAATTTGTTTATGCATCATGTTATGGAATAGAGTTACCATTGCACTTTGATAAATGGCTTTAATGTTTTTCAATTTGAATGGCGTCACCTTGTAGCAAAAGGTTCCCCACGAAGTAACGAAGGTTGTCTTTTTATCTTTGTTGGCCATTTTAATCTGGTTGTACCAAAAAAACCATTTATGAAGGAGTAAGTTGAGCTTCATAGTGCATTATCAATCAGGACATCGATGTGTTGCAAATGAAAGTGTCATCTTTTGGGCTTGCTTTATTTAAAACTCTGTACTTTACACATACTCTAATTTTGTCACCTTTCCTGGAAACTACTACTATGTTCGATACCCATATGGGTACCTAATCACCTCCAGGAAACCAGTATCTCATCACCATACCTGGACGAGTTCTTTGTAGTTTTTACTTCACAAGTATACTTTTTTATTTTAATAGCACCTTATGTACTACAATATTAGTATCTAAACCATGCATATCTATGTAGACCAAGCAAACACATCAATACACTCGTGTAGCAATAAGATTAAGTTTTCCTTTTTACTAGCAGTGATTAGATTCTCTATTTTCAATTCTCTTTCAATTCTTTTGCATCACCGTTTTCCCTTTCATTTTCTTCCATTGCAATGATGTTCTCATCAAAATTTAGACATTCATTCTTAGTGTAAGGTGCTCGTGGTTTTGTGGACGATCCGTTTTTAGATTTCTTGAAGGTAGAAGGTGTTTCGGTGTAAGTGTGTTTTTTGCAAGGATAAAGAAACAGGGAAATTTATGAAAATACATGATCTTATTAATAAAAAAAAAAAAAGAAGCTAAACTATAATGAGAACCATATGTTGAGATCTTGATCCAAGATTACCAATTTGGTATGAAAGAAAAGAAAACACGAAAAGCATAAAAAACATACAATAAAGACATTACCATTTACTTTATGAAGACTATAGGAGCTTCTTGGGTCACCTAATTTTGGAACCTTTCACCACTTGCCAGTTTTCGCAAAAAGGTCTTTGCAAATATTTCTTCTATGGTGTGGATAGTTAGTTGCGATAACAACTCTTATTTTTCTACAACCTTTATTTTCTTATTGCAACTATTGACCTTATTATCATCTTGTTTCAATGTATTAATGCCCATAACAACCAAGACTTGGGTAGGGACATCCATCATATCTTCAAAGTGTATTACATAAGCAGCTTTGAGGAATGATACCTGGATCGGGGGGATGTAAATCTCTTCCTCTTCTAGTTTCTTTCTTTCTAGTCTGACCAACCTTTTTTCTCGTTTAATATCAGCATCTTATTTTTATAGTCTTTCTTTACAGGCTTAAAGTCAAGCTCAAATCTCTAATTTGTAGTCTTCAACCTTATCGAACTTATCTTCTCAGGATTTCCAAAGATAGGATCATACTAGAAATGAAGTCTGTCCTTTAGGAAACATTTGGTCATCATTCTCTCAATACTGTGTTTTTTTACACCCATTCTGCATTAACAATTTTAAAAGCATGAAGATTTCCATTTTTATTCCTTTCAGCTTCTATATAGGGAATTATCACATTCTGCACCACTGCCAAGGTCTCTTCAGCCTTAACTGTCACCAATGTTCCATTCTTAATATAGTTCAAACACTGATGCAAAAATGATACCATTACGTCAGCGGTATGTATCCACAGACTTTCTAATAACATGTTGTATAACGGGTGGATGTCCATTCTTTGCAAGGTTACTAAAATCACTTGTAGGCTAATGAACAACTCTATTTCAATGGTCCCTACCATTTTCCTTAGGGAACCATCATAAGCCCAAGTTGTCATGATGTTTGGCAGCATATGCGTTTAATCAACTAGTCTTTCATCCAACAAATGCTTTAGGAATACATTTAAAGTTGAATTGTTGTCCACCAATACTTTACCAATGGTGCAATCCTTGCACCTTATAATGATGTATAGAGGTTTATTATGACCCGTTCCTCTAGCATCAAGCTCGTCTTTAGTGAGACAAATGTAATTTGTCACATGAACTCTTCTAATTAGATGCTTTATAGTCCTTTGGGCCATGTCTTAGGGAACATATGCCTCGTTCAACACTCTTTGCAGCGCATTGCAGTAGGGCTAAGAACTCAGGATAAAAGACAACAGGGATATCCTTGTAGAGGTTTTCTTCAACTACTCCACAACACTATACTTACTGTGTTTCATCAGTTTTAGGAATTCACCGGCTTCTTCCTCACACACAGGTTTATTTATTTCCATATCTTTGATGGTATCTACAACCTCTTTGCCTTTAACTTTTCATTGCCTTTTTAGTTTTTTAGGTGTAAAACACCTGCCACTTCGAGTTAATCCATCAATATCATTTTGAAACACAAGAGCATGACCCTTAATATTGAGAGAATTTCCATAATTATGAGGCAATGCATTATAGTTCTCATTATAGATAATAATATGCCTTGTTAGGACGAGCTTTGGTGGACCGCTCTTGGTATATTGAAATCTACATATCTCTGTTTGTTTCCTTTGAAAACTTATCATGCCTACAACATCATCCTTTTATTTATTCTCTATTTGTAACAAACCACAAGTCATCATTTGTATCACCTTCTGGTGAAACTCTTTATATTTATCAATGTTATGTCTCATTCCTTTATGGAACCTACAAAAATTGTTTCTCTTTCTTGAACCTGATTCATTTTTTGTTGGGAAACATCCGACTTGCACAAACATGTCATATAACCTATCCATTATTACCCTTAAAACCTTCATTTTATTTCTTCCAAACTTCACAACATTTATTCCCCACTACTAGAAGCATGATTTGGCAAAAGTGTTGGAATTGATATTAGTGGTATTTTCAAAGGTTATCCATCATGCCTTGAATAATTGCAAGAGCAAGTATCGATATCATGGTCAGGGTTTCTGATATGGTACTCATTAGTTAGATCTGGTTTGTACCAATTTGGGAAGACAGTTTTTAGATGTGAAAATGGGAGAGGAGCCAAATGACCTATGTTTAGCAATTTTGCACACATATCTCCTAAGGGCATGGGTAGAGGCGAAAGTTGTTCTTGGTTTCTTTAGTAGACTCTTCTTGGATTGTTTTCAACTTGGTTTTATAGTAAGTTGGTGGGTTGGTTTACCTGAAGAGGCTTAACAATAAGAAAACGGGGTCTGGTAGCTTTGACTTTGGTAATTCTTTTTACCTTTATATCTTCCTTCCACATTGTTCACCTCAACATCCTTTTTTCCTCCTAGTAAACTCTTTCTTCTTGGTAAGTTCCGATATTCTACTAATTATCCCTTTATTTTATTCTCTCAACAATAACAATAACATCATAAAAATATTGGGGCAGAGCTACCTATTAGATGCTTATAATATGAGGACTTGAAAGTATTAGCGAATAGAGTCACCATCTTTTTCTCCAACAAAAGTGATTGTACATGCATTACCTTATCTTTCCACCCCTAAGTGTGCTCCCTTACGTTTTCCTTGTTACTCTTATCCATCACCATCAAGCTCATTTAGTCTGGAGAGATATCAATATTGAACTTGTATTATTTCAAGAATGCATCAATAAGATCACTTCAATTCTTGACCCTAGTGTTATCCAAGATCATGTACCAGCTTAACATATAATTGGTCAAGCTGTCTTTGATGAAATGGATGAGCAACTTCTCATCACGTATAACTTCTACTATTTTGTTGCAGTATGACCTCAAATGCATATAAAGGCATTCTGGTCTTGTATACTTGATAAATTCTAGCACCATAAACTTCTTGGGCACCACTATACCAAGCATATCTCAGTTGCACCAAGCATATCTTTCCTCTCAGGCAGCCCACTTATCTAGTTTGGGACGATCAGAGGATTTAACCTCTTGGGATCCCTATATTGTTAGATTTATTATGGTCGGCACTTGAGCATTCATAATCAGGCGAGTTATAGGAATGCTCGATGTTCCTTGTGGTCTCGTAATAGGTTTTCCCCCAAGTTTTATGAGTTGAGGATAACCGAAGATGTTAATGGCGGTAACATGATTGGTTGCTAACTGGATATCCGTTCCCAAACCGCGCTCGCAAGATTTGTTTGAGTAAGCTAGCCATCTGAGCCATATTATTCTTAACATCTTCCAGCACTTTTTGGCAGTGGACCTCAATGTGAGCTCTCTCTTCGTTCTTCATCCTTTTGCAAAGCATGGTATTGTAGACTTTGACAGCGATTCCTATATTTCAAATACCTACCATGCATATTCCATAATTCATAAATGCATATGGATGTATGATTATGCATGATGATGTATGTTGGATATGGATTAGCTATACCCCAGGCTGGTATATAGCCACCATTCTTGTATAAACAGGTAGGGTTCTGATCATTTCGTAGTTATCGAGACAATTTAATCTGAGTTAATGCTTAATAAAAATACACTCATCACAAAGAGATATTGCTCAAAAGGTTAGATCTAAGACCTTTTCATTAATACTTGATGAAAACTTTTATATTTGAAAACTAGTCTACTCATCATCATCGTTTACAGGGAAAAAGGAAAAGCCTTTGTTTTATATATCCCTAAGAAAAGTATCAATCTCAGTCATGCTTTGTTGATATTGATGGACATCTCTTCTAATCTACTGAGCATTGTGGCGGATTCTTCGGGCATAGATAAAGGCTCAGTCAATTTGCTCATCCATGTTTTTTATTTTCTCCAAGACTAACATATTGTTCATATTCAGTTAATTATTGTTGGTGTCAATCATCTGGTTGTGGCAATCAAGCAGTCCGTTCTTTTCTTCCAAATATTTTGCCTTGGCCTTTTCTTTGTTGAGCTTCTTCTTTAGCAGGTTGATCTCATTTTTCTTATTCTCCAAATCTGTTTTGAAGACCCTGATAGATTTTCCTTTTGCTTTTCTTCAACCAACTCACTTTCCAGCATCACATATTTCTTGTAAAGCCTTTCATGCTGCTCAATCTGGCTTTCTAACTTGGTTTAGGTCCTTTAAGACATTAGCCCTTTCTTGGCAATCATTGAAATCGGTTTTCAAAGCCTCTAGCTTAGTATTGGTTTCATCTAATGTGTTCCTATTCTTCTTACTCTTTCTCAGCTTTATTTCAACCTCTTTTTCTTCTTTTAGTTGCATCTCTAAGGACATGATTTTCTAGTCCTTTTTCTCTAATTGTTACTCTATAAACTTTGTTAATTTCTTTTTAGTGAGGATTTTCCTTTCGAGGGATATCCTAAGGGCTTTACTGATGTCCATCTTTATTTGGAGCTTTTCCAGTTGTTCTTCCTTGTTGCTAATCCTCTTTCTTTTGGTTAGTGCAAGAACTTGTAAAGTCTCGGCTTCAAATCCAAGAGTCAAAGGGATAATGATTAGTGATAGATTTCTCCATTTTAGATACTTTTCACTAGCATCTGAATCTCTCAAACATTTGATTCCTTCTAAACCAATACTAGAAGCTTTCATTCTTGCTTGATGTTCTCCACAACTTTCAAAACATATTGGTCCTTGAATAACCTAGAGAATTGGGATAACCTGGGCATCCTTGGTACATGTTGTCTACCCCTAAGTTGCCTTACAACTAAAGTGGGCACGCAATTGACATATCCAATCACTCCAATCAGAGGCACCCACCGTCTTTGCCCATAACTCATCAAGCAATTTGTTGCTCTCATCCACGGGGTTTTCCACTTCACTTCTCCTAGTGGGATTCTTTGTAATTTTACTTTCTAGTTTTCCTTACTTGGGTCCTTCCACTCCTCTTTTTTAAGTATCTTCAATGGTTTATTACTAAACCACCAGAAGTTGTTAAATACCGGATTTTTGGTTTCTATATGGCTAATCAGCCATATATACAACATTTGTTCACATCTCATTGTTCCACTGAAAACCCTCTTACAATGGTTGAGCGTCAAGATAGTTTTTGCTAATATTGCAATAGTGGGGTTTATCTGAGTGTTTTCATTTTCAATAAAAGTTGCAGCCGCCTCTAAACTGTTTGTTCCAATGAGGTTTGGAAATAACACCAACCCGAAGATTCCTAAAGCTAGTATTCTACCATTTTCTTCAATAAATCTAGAGTCATTCTTTCTCCTTTCGAATACCTCTTCGATAATCTTCCACTTCAAGTCATTAACACTTTTTCCAATATCTTATAGAGATCTGAAACTTTGATCAATTTAGCCAATTCAATTAGCAATTTTTCATGCCTTTT
>Ga0307517_10015074_pt1 | contig 10298 bp, 8 predicted proteins | sample 23_EM_MG_FD_194515 | JGI IMG/M metagenome (GOLD analysis project Ga0307517, IMG submission 194515) | Populus trichocarpa ectomycorrhiza microbial communities from riparian zone in the Pacific Northwest, United States - 23_EM | ecosystem: Host-associated > Plants > Roots > Unclassified | place...
TCTCACGCAAACGAAACGATGTCAGGACGGGTCTACTGCCAGGAACACGATTGTGGGAGGGGTTTCTCATCAAAGGTCTACCTCGAGTCGCACATGAGATTTTTCCACTCTAAACGTGTAAGTGTATGGTCATAACACCCTGGCTGTAAATCACGGTCGATTTCCGAATAGCCCGAAAAAATCATGGAAGTACATGAAGAAGTTTCCTCCCCGTTGAAGGACGTGGTGGATCGACCCGTAGAACATCCTCCCGAGCACCATCTGCCGAGGCGGATCATCACTCCTCCTCATGTAGGGGAACGAATGACACAGGAGAATCGTGATCCACGCCCTTATGTCGGAACTCCTGTGGCCAACATCCCGGTTGGAGGATGTCAGGGCACCGACTCAGTGGTAGAGAGTGCGGGACAGCAATCAGGAACCCCTATCGAATCTTCACCTTCAGCCCAAGCCAGTGTTAACGCGCAACACAAGACAGTGTCACCCACTACGGGCATCCTCCCTCTACATTGCAGGATATGCGAAACGCCTCCGATGATTACGACACGACCTACAGTTACTACATGCGGACACCTTTTTTGTTCCGAGTACGTTCCAAGTATACTACTGGTCAGCGGTAACCCAGAGTCTTACTCTTCCTCAGGTGCATAACCCAACACGTAGTATCAACGTCCAGGTGTCCCGTGTGCAACAGCCCCCTCTTGTTGTATTGTCTATTTGAACTGGATCTTCGGGTGGCGTCCTAGGGACTCGGTCTCTGTAATACTAATTCGATCGTACTGTGCTATGTAACGTCGGGGACTGTATTTCACCCTGTTTGGTCGTACATTGGCTCGCCCGGTAGATGCAAAGCATATGCGGCATGCATTACAGGCAGATCGAAAATGCAGAGAGGGGGTCGAACGGGCTATAGGACAACAAATGTATAACAAAGCACAGATGCTGGGTTGATTGTCTGCCAACCGATGGTAGGTCCCAGTCCGCTGCAGCATACCCCATGGTGAAGCCCTTCCGTATCTAATTGCCACTGTACAAAGCAATGGGCTGCCTTCGAGCGCTCATCGAGCCGGGGCAGTTCTCACCTCACAGGTACCCAGTACAGTACAGTATCGCCGCCCATTCAGGACGGTGTCGATCTCGCCTCGACCCAGTCGTTTCCTCTTCCTTCCATTCGGTGATTATGACTCCAAAACCACGCAAACTTCTTTACGTGGAGCCGGGACTATCCTCTGCGCTCGGACGTTGAAACGTTGAACGTTTGCCAGACCACCTGTGAATTGTGCCATATTAAGGCGTCTCATCTCGTCAGGCACCTTGATAGTCTTTAAACGGGTTGCCTGATTAAACCGTCCGCGTGTTGTCTACCAGCCACACTCTCCACCACATGGAAAACCCGCAGAGAGACAAGAGATGCCCCGCCTGCGCCAAAACATACGTGTCCATGAGTGCTGCTGAAAGGGTGAGTGACCGAGGTTCACTGTCCCGGGTGGGTGGGGATCTTATACCCAGTTTGTAGCACCTTCGCAAGAAACACCCCCACTGTACTGAACCCCTGATGTTTCTCTCGCCACCGCGGACTCCAACAACGCCCAACATCCGAGGTTCTGTTGAGGCGAAAAAGGTCTGGAACGTGCTTTCAGCAGCAATCGATTCGTCGGCGACGATGAATTTCTCACCCGCAAAAAGCAGGAGGCCCTCCAAAGGCTGACCGAAAGGGAGCTGACAGCAACTTCGCCACGACCCCAGGTGACGTACAGCACGCCGTGAGTCCCACCCCCCGTTTGATTTCCGTAGGCCTGACGTAGATTCCAGACCCGACAGGACGTACCCGCTGCAGATTCCCCCAGACCCATTCGCCTATGATCACGGTCGGGTGATGAGCGTACAAGGCCTTCCTTCTAGCGGTATCCCCCCTACAAACCGTGGGGCAGTGTCCCACGATGGAATAGCATCGACAGCGGGGAAGGAATCCGACATATTGCCAACAGTTAGTACCGGAATCCTTGTGATAGTTCATATGTCGATAATCCCACGTCTATTAGCCCAAAGAGCAGTGGTTTTGTCACCGGTGTCCTGGGATCCCCGGATTCATCGATAGGGCCGCACGCAGAAATGTAATACAGCATTCCCAGCGTTTCCAGGCGCATTCTGACCCTCCTTCCAGCATGGATGGGAACAACACAGTATGCGTGTAAGATTCTGTTTATCCCTTCTTGGCCACGATTAGTAACGTTGCCCGTTGGATCCCACACACCTCCCACACAGTGCCCCGTGTGTTCTACGCCAACAAATTCACCAAGGCACCTTGCCTGGGTAATCCCAACTTCTGTCTCGTTTCCCGCCCTTTAACCCCATAATAGCACCTTAAGGAAGTCCATGGCATTATAAACACTGTTGTTCAAGCTCCCAGCCAAACGGTACCAGAAACCACATACAACAAGGTCCTAGCAGGATTGCCACGTACCGAGTCTTTACCCTTGACTTTCGGAGAATCAGAGGAGCCAAGCCACCCAATTAGTGCTCCCCATCAGGATAGTGGGGATTTGGTCGTCCCTGGTATACACGATATGTCACTAAGACGGTTCTACTGTGAAGAGTACGATTGCGGAGGGGGTTTCTTGTCCAAGGCACATCTTGAGTTACATGTGAAGATTTTCCATCCAAAAGAGGTGGGTAGTGATCTTTCGTGGCCGCCTCTTGGTGGAACAAAGGCTGACATCAATGGATAGACGTCACAAAAAAGTCCAGGGGGAGAGAAAGCGACCGCCACGTTATCGAACGACATCCACAAGGTGGCCAAAAAATCCGCAGAGGAACGACATGATATGTCTCTGGGGCGGTTCTACTGCGAGGAGTACGATTGCGGAAAGGGCTTCTCGTCCAAGGCATTCCTTGAGTCGCATACAAGGTTTTTCCATCCAAAGAAGGCGGGTAATGATCTTTCCTCTTGGCGGAGCAAAGGCTGACGTCAATGGATAGCCGTCACAAAAGAGTCCAGGGGGAGAGAAAGCGGTCATCGCGTTATCGAACGACATCCCCGATGTAACCGAAGAATGCGCAGATCACCCGCCTGGCTATTTTACACCAACCATCGGTTCCTCCCGTTCAGGAGAACGAGCGATACCGGACGGTCTTGACCTGCCTACCCCCTCTGAAACTCCTGTCCCCATCCTCGTCCCACCAGTCACCACCCAAAGCGAGGTTGATGTGCCACCAGCGGTAACCGCCTCAACGCCGCTTTCTCTGCGATGTAGGATGTGCGACGCACCACCGACCGTTGGTACAAGACCAACGGTTACAGTGTGCGGGCACCTTTTCTGTTCTGAGTACGTCCCGAGGATTCTAGGAAGTGTGACCGCTATATTCACTCTACGTCAGATGCATCACGCAATATGTAATGTCAACCCCCAGGTGTCCTGTGTGTGACAGCGCCCTGTTGTTATATTGTCTGTTCAAACTCGATCTCCCAGTGTCGTCCTAGATATTCAGCATCTGTAGGAGTATGGCGATGTAACCCGTCTGTAGCGTTCTGGACCCCGACCTACCCCCTTGGGGAAATTATTACTCCGTTCGGGTTCCCGTCTGAACCCCGACCGTCATCCGTTTTCGGCCCAAGACGTTGTGGGTCCACGGTACGCGGCCAAGTGCACACTGCCACCATGAGGCTTTGAGGTCCGACGACTTCCGGCGACCTACACAACAGCTTCTCATTCTGCTGAGCTCGTGCATAACGAATACTTGCTACCACTCAACCTTCAATTCAACCGATTACCATGCCTGCGAACCATGCATTCTTCAGGTGTCCCTCTTGCCCAGAGACGTTCGGTTCATACGAGGCGGCGAATTCTGTGTTTACCCTCCCCTGACCGCCGCACTCCATCCAGCTGACTTCATTGCATTAGCATATCTGGGAAAAACATATGTTCATATGCTCCGTCTGTGGGTTTGGATTCAAGACGCAGGAGGGGATGCTTCAGGTTTTCAATCCCCCATAAATAATGGTTGCGCGCTGACAGCCGCTTAGCACTACAATGCGAAACATCAGTTCAAATGTTCGGAATGCGATGAAAAGTTCACGACGCAGGCTGCGGTGCAACAGGTCACTTCATTCTTAATCCCTATGCTCTGACCGTGCGTTCACAGGGATATCCAGCACCATTATGCCAGACACATGTATAGATGCCCCAAGTGTCCCAAACAATTCACTACGGAGAGTGGGATGAACCAGGTTCGCCCTTCTACAGTTGACCTTCGAGTGCTCCAGACATGGCAACTCTCATCATTTCATCAGCACCGCGAAGTAAGCCATCCGATCCGTTGCGGTTATTGTTCCGATGTCTTCGCAACGGAAGAGGGGAGGGTTCACGTACGTTCTTCCATCACTATGCTTTGAAACTGCGATGAAACTTGAGAATCCGCCCAGCATTACAAGACGAATCACAACTTTCCCTGTCCCACGTGTGACAAGAGACACGCAACAGCTACTGGACTCCGGAAGGTGCGCGCGTTATTTCACATAAACGGAACGATCTTAATCACTTCAAATAGCATGAAGAGAGCGAGCACAGAACATACCCATGCCAAAAATGCCCTGGGATTTTCAAGTCAGAGGAAGCGATGAATCAGGTTCGCCGCCTGGTCCAGTGATCAAGAGTGGATGGGGCTTTGTGTAATATTTCTCCCCAGCATGTTGGCAGCAAACATCGATCTCCACTACCTCCATCCAGTCGTTCACCCGGCCAGCGCTCGAGTGGAGAACCCAACACCGTCAGGGACGATAACGTCAAACCGCCACCCCGTATCCTCGTAATGCTCTTGTAGCTATGATCTCGATAATCCCCGTGAGACTAACTCCTGTCGCACAGCCGGGCGAGGTGCTCGAAAAAACGAAACCGAGTGTCACAAACCGCAGTCAGGACCAGGTGGGGTTGGTCGGCCTTTTATCGGGAATTCTCAACTCGGGAGTTCCTCCATCCACATACGAGGTTTGCTGATTTCTTGCTGGCGCAACAGCCCCAAGTGCAAGTACAAGACGAGCCGGTGCCTGCGGTGAGAATACCCCCTTTTCTTTGGTTAATAGTGAAGTTCTGAGCCTGGAGTCAGCCCCCCATTCTCCCCTCGGGCGAAATAGTATGCGAGCACTGTCTCGCCTCATTTCCATCCTGGAAAGACCTCAAACAGGTTTGAAATTCTTCATCTTTCTCTCTTGTCACCGTGCTGACTTCCGACTAGCACGGGATCGCGTCCCATCCTTGGCAGTGCAAGAAATGTCCCGCCCTCCCTCCGTTCAAGGACGGAGTTGCGTGGCAGACAGTGCGCATTTAAATATCCGTCACTTTCTCCCTCACTCACGGGCTCTACAGCATTTCAACGAGGTCCATGCGACAGATGCGCAGTCCGGTGTGGTCACAAACACGAAGGGGAAGGAGGCTGCAACTCCCATAGAAGAACATAAACTTTCACGATACGACCCCGAATATTTCAAAGTATTCCACCCCAATGGGGAGCTCATCAACCAACACCGTAACACGAGCAATAATGCCAACATCAAGGTATGGAATTGTTTACGGGCTGTGGGGTAATAAATAAAAAAGAGACTCACGTATGGCCCAAGGTCCATAACGTGACCACGGAACTTGGACCGTCCCCGCCCAACTCCGCCAAAACAAACGAATCCGTTCTCAACGATCCGCTCTCGGGGGTGACGTCTGGCGTGTCCCTGGATGAGGTCGCCTCGTCCGCCTTGAAGGATAAGGCATGTACTCTAGAAAACGGCTCATTGAACCTAGGCTTCCCGACTCCCGAGGTAAGTCCAATCCATACACGTTGGTTCAGGGTTTTTGCAACCATCATTTGACTGAATCGCAGCCCACTCATCAGACCGCAGAAGATCAGACGAGGCACATTGATGGGCGCGACCCCCCATGGTCCAAGGGACCAACATTAAACGTTCTCATTGAAATTGACCCAGAGCTGCGCCGAGGTCGGGACGATGTGGTCTATGAGATTGCTTCGGACACGTTGTCTCCGACAACGACCGTATCATCTATTGAAACTGATGAGCCTGAAGAAGAGGATGACGTGAAATCCCCATCACGTCCATTTGAACTTGTCAGGCTCCCTACCGGATCAGAAGTTTTTCAGGGCTAATCCTACGTGTGTCAGCAGAATGGAAGTCCTCTCAAGAAGCAGCAAGATATCCTCGTGCCACTTCAGGGTCCGAATCTCGGGGATCGGAAGAGCCGCACCATGTACGTAGAATTGTGAGACTCACCTCACTTGGCTTATGCCATCGAACTCATCTCAAGGAGCAACTCATCAACCACTAAGGATAAATATGAGGTAGTCAGATCCGACTCCCTAACATCCGCAACCTCAAGATCACAAGACACCGGGCGGGATCCAAGCCAAGGTTTGTTTCCGGCGGTTTCGGTGGTTACGACCGCCAAGAATCTGACCCCACTCCCGTGGTCAGGCGACCTCCCTCGTGGCCCGTTGCGGGCATATAGATCCACAACGACCTCGGGAATGGCGGCGCAAAGAGCGCAGTTCAAGTGTAGAATCTGTCTCTCAGATCCAACGCCGACTTCAACTCTGACTGCCACATACTGTGGACACTTGTTTTGCTACGAGTGAGCAGACAATCACACTACCACTTGGAGAGACCGAGATACTGATCTGGATACAATCGGAAGGTGCATAGCCGCAGAGGTTTTGAGGACCTCAAGGTGCCCGGTGTGCAAGGACGTACTGGCACCCTATTGTTTGTTGAAGTTGGACGTGACATCGTAAATGTCAATCCCCCAGGGTTACTTCTGATTCAACAACATCAAACGTATCATTCCACTTAGATGGGACCCAAGCGTCCCTCCGTCCGTTCGCAGCGGCGACCACATTCGGAGCGCTGCTTCGCACTTTTTGCCCGTGGTCTTATTTAGTGTACGGAATCCGATGCTGTCGTGGGTGTGGCGTTGCGAACCGTGATTTATTTCGTTCAGTGTGTCGATGACACACCGAGACTATTATTTAAATCCACCAACTCTACTTACGAGACTCGGGGTGGGAGATACACCGATGTAATACAATGACGCAGGTGGCGGTGCAAGTGCCCAAGGAGAGACATAACTAGCGGGGGAACAAGAAGAATACAGTGCCAGTAGAAGTTCTGACCGTGTTATCTAATCATTCGCCGGCAGTTGTGGGTCCGCGACCCGACTCGTCGACGCGTCCCGTCTGGCCATTTCCCCCTTTATGATTGCCGTGTCTGGATCGCGTCCGAATTTCTCATGTTGGGCTGGCATTTTGTTCCCGCGCTGGCTTTGTTGGCAGTAGCGTGGGGGCTTTAGTCAGGCCTCACCTTATCGATTGTGACTGAATTGCCTCATTGAATCGTCGTGTCTTGCCCGCCAGCCACACTTTTTGCAGCATGGGGAGAAAGGTGAGAAAGATCCCATGCTCTCTCTGCGACAAGCTATTCGTCCGTGATGGAGATTTGAGACAGGTGTGTGACCGAGATAGTAGTACCATCCCCAGTGAGCAGCTCATCATACGCATTTGGCAGCATATCTCCCATAAACACCCGAACTACAACCAGGTCCTGACGACTCCTCAACCGCAGGTTGGCACGGTTCCCAGAATCAACTTTGTACGTACCTCTGCTGGAGTAGATCTACCGTCGTCACAGTCTGTTAACGAGACAGGTGTGCAGCAGCCGTATCCTTCGTCTTCCACTACGGTGCACAGCAGCCTAGTCCAAACGCCGAATGCCGGATTTCAATCAGGACTGTGGAATTATGAACCTACTCACGACTGGGAAACGTCCGCTCTCACGACACTGGCACAATCCATCTGGGATGCAAGTGGGCCCGCAAGAGCTCAGGTGTCGAGTCCTTCTAAAGGCTGGCTGAAAGCGAACTGACATCAACTTTACCACGATCCCAGACGATGTACGGGACGCCGTGAGTCCCACCTCCGTTTGGTTGGCGTAGGCCTGACATAGAGCCCAGGAGCAACAGGACGTACCCACTACAGATTCCCCCAGACCCGTTCGTCTACGATCATGGTCGGGCGATGGGCACGCAAGACCCCCCTTTCAACAGCGTCCCCCCTACAAACCGCGAAGCATTAATCCACGGTGGAATGGCATCGACGACGGGGAAGCAATCTGGTGTATTGCCAAAGGTCAGAACCAACATTCTTGTAGATGTTCATATGTCGATATTATCCCCACGGCTATTAGCCCAAAAAGCAGAAGTTTTGTCCCCAGTGTCCTGAGCTTCCTGGATTCGCCGGTAAGGCCGCACTCAGGAAGGTAATACAGCATCCCTGATGTTTCTGGGCGCTTTCTGATCCCCTCCCCTCCAGCATAAGGAAGAACAACACAGTATACCTGTAAGATCCTGCGTATCCCTTCCCGACAACGATTAGTAACGTCCCCTGTTGGATCCCACGCACCTTCCGTTCAGTGCCCCGTGTGCTCTGCACCCACAATTTCATCAAAGAAGCTTAAGAAGGTAATCTCGACCTCGACCTCATTTTCCACCATTTAACCCCGTAATAGCACCTTAAGAAGGTCCACGGTATCGTAAACAACGTTGTTCAACCTGCCAACCAAACAGTACCGGAACCCACAGACTACGATCTTCCAGCGGAACTACCACATACCGATTCTTTACCCTTAACTTCCGGAGAACTAGGGGAGCCAAGCCGCCCAACTAGTGTTTCCTACTGGGACGGTAGGGGTTTGGTCGTCCCTGTCATACACGATATGCCACCGGGACGGCTCTGCTGTGAAGAGTACGGTTGCGAAGGGGTTTTTTTGTACAAGGCACATCTTGAGTCACATATGAGATATGCCCATCTAAAACAGGTGGGCGGCGATCTTTCCTCTTGGGGAACAAATGCTGACATCAATGGATAGCCCTCGCAAAGTCCAGGGGGAGAGAAAGCGGCCACCACATTATCAAACGACATCCCCGAAGCGGCCGAAAAATGCGCAGAACAGTCGCTTGCGCATTTTTCACCAACCATCGGTTCCCCCAGTTCAGGAGAACGAGCGATACCGGATGATCCTGACTCGCCTAGCCCCGCTGAAACTCATGTGCCCGTCCTCACTCCCTTCTTGTGGGAGTATCCCAACCTAAATGCAGGAAAGGATCTCCAGCAGACATTCGAAAGCCCCCCCGAGTCACCTGTCGACGCCCAAAGCGACGTTAACGTGCCGCCAGCGGTAACCACCTCGACATCGCTTTCTCTACAATGTAGGATATGCGACGCACCTCCGACCACCGGTACACGACCAACGACTACGGTGTGCGGTCACCTTTTCTGTTATGAGTACGTCTCGAGGATCCTGGGCAGCGCGGTCGCTTGACTCACTCTACACTAGGTGCATCGCACAATATGTAACGTCGGCCTCGAAGTGTCCTGTCTGCGATACTGCCCTTTTGTTGTATTGTTTGTTCAAACTCGATCTCCCGGTGTCACCCTAGGAATCCAACATTGGTAGATGTACATAATGTGTCTGTAGAGTCTTTGGGTGAGAGATACATCCCTGGCACTGAAGTAAGTAAGTAGAAGGCTTTGTCAACGTCGAACGTTCCCTGGCTCCGTCAATCGAATCGGGACTTTACGGGTCCGTTGTTCATCCAGCTATTCCTCCTTCCACAGCCATGTTCTGGCCACAAATTTAGCACTACCTCGTAGTTACAACGCACCTCTATAATCTTGTACGGTCCTTACCACAGGTTTGAGGCAAATAAAGAAGATACGCCGTTCCTTGAGTTTTGCTAAAATACCGTTCTCGATGCTGAGCGCTGAGTACTGAGTCCCAAGAGGTCGGGAAAGTTATAAGAAATCGGTGCCGTATCGTCGGAGCCGTGGCCACGCCCACTCCGATCCTCTTCCCGCAGTAGGACAACGCGTTCTCTTTACAAAACGACCACCACTTGCGTGGGTAGTTTGAATGTGACGGGCGCGATGGTAACTTGCGGACGGATCGAATCGGTCTCGTCACGAGCCCTGGAGAACATTTACCAGCAATATTTCTCTGGGTGCTGAGACGGTCTTTTCGAATTCGCTGTTTCTATCCGGCAACCGATTGCTACTTCGCGTAGCGATCCGTTGTGTTTTTACATCCATACCAATGAAATCGTGTACCCGTGTGATTTTTACACTGAGGACGACTTCGGGTCCTAGAACCCCAACCCGGCTGGGGTGATATGACGAGCCCGTCTCATCCGATCCATCTTGTAGTCGAACGTTCGGGGGGGGGGGGGGAGTTCCGTAGATAGCGAAAG